>Ga0207695_10000854_pt1 | contig 55849 bp, 49 predicted proteins | sample KBSC54metaG_FD_184354 | JGI IMG/M metagenome (GOLD analysis project Ga0207695, IMG submission 184354) | Corn rhizosphere microbial communities from Kellogg Biological Station, Michigan, USA - KBS C5-4 metaG (SPAdes) (version 2) | ecosystem: Host-associated > Plants > Roots > Rhizosphere > Soil...
TCTGCCCCTTGAAGGCCTGCAGGCTCTCGCCGACAATCAGGCTACTCGGCTCCCCGCAGTGGTGAGCTGAGCGAGTCCAACCGAACCGGAAATCACGGACTCATACACCACTTGGCGGGGCACGATCGGAAGATTCGGTGGCCAACCATTTCAAACGTCTCGACCTACCCGCTTTCACTCTGAAATTGCATAGGAATCTGCTTACTACACATGCTCGAATTCCCGCATCAAGGGTTCCCCCTCTACCCAGTAGCATGGGAGAGATACTGTATATAATTACAGGTTTTGTACTTGTCGTAGTCAATATTAGATAAGTACAACTAATTGTTTCTTAGAAATGCATCATCCTAATGCGAGAAACGGTTGCGACTATCCGTAACTCGCATTAGAGTGGGCGTCGCAATTCGGTAACTCGGATTTAAGGTGTCCACGTGAACGGAAATGTTGAATCCATCGTCTCGGATGAATCCGGCGAGGAAGATAAGCGACAAAGGTCCACAATTGCATTTCCTTATACGGACTACGAAAGCGGCCTAGCGGTCGCTGCGGCCATTCACGGCAATGTTGGCTACGGGACCTGTACACCGGGGCAGTTGTCCGCATGGATGGGCCAGAGTTCCAAGAGCAGCAGCTTTCGTGTCCAGCTAGCGGCGAGTCGACTGTTTGGTCTCATCGAAAGCGAAAATCCCGAGAGCGTCCGCCTGACAGACCTTGGTAAGCGCGTAGTTGACCCGATGCAGGTTCGCGGCGCTCGGGCAGAGTCATTCCTCAAAGTCCCTCTCTTTAAGGCGCTATACGATCAATACAAGGATGGAACCACCCCGCCCAGCGCGGCACTTGAGCGAGAAATAGTTAGGCTGGGCGTATCTGAGAAGCAAAAAGCTCGGGCACGTCAGGTGTTTGAAGGCTCGGCTAATCAGACAGGATTCAGAGAAGCAGCTCCCAACCGCCTCGTAATGCCCGCTGTTGTTGTGGCCCCTGTCACTCCAGCGCCGAAAGAAGAAAGGGGCGGTACTGGTGGTGGTGAGGGTGGTAATAACGATCTTGGCCTAGATCCTCTTCTAATGGCGCTTCTACGCAAAATCCCGAAGAGCGGCGCGGGTAACTGGCCGGTCGAAAATCGAGTCCGCTGGTTCCGCACTTTCGCGATGAACGTGAGCCAGGTCTACGACGACGACCAGTCGCCGGTAGAACTTGATGTCAGAGTTAAAAGTGATTAGGCCCCAGAAGGAGAACCCCTGCGGTAACAGGGGTTCTTGGGGTTGTACCACGGTGCCCCAGACCGGCCCAGCAGCCGCAGCTATTCGCAACAGCGGCAGGAGGATGCACGTATGGCACACCACCATACCGTCACATTAGAGTGACTGACAGGTGACCGGCCCACGGATGGGCCAGCACCTAATTCTTACTCAGAAGCTTTCTTTGTCAAGGAAATCGGTGGGTTTCGCCGTCATCGCCAGTTCACGACCCTCGTGAACAATACCAGCGGCTCCAGTTTGAGCGCCTTAGCGATCTCCATCAGCTCCACGACATCAAGGCGCCGCCGACCTGTCTCCACCTTGGCTAGCGTGGTCTGATCCCAGCCGAGCCATTTGGGTAGCCGGTCGACCAAATCGCGTTGCGTCAGTCCCGCCTCTCGGCGGCTCGCCTGAATAATCGTAACGACGGCGCGATTCTTCCCGCGCCACATGCTGGTCAACATGTGGCTCTCGATCCCCGAGGAGCGCACACATTCCGTTGTCGCCTCCCAGATGCTAAATTCATATTTTTGATGCTAATAACGCATCAGAGTCTGACATGCGATGAATCAGTCTGTTGTGCTGTGCGGCACAAAACGAGGGATAGGAGCTAACGAATTTGAGGGAGGCCGATCCATCAGATGGTCACGTTCTGAGGGACTCTTTGACTTGCATCAGCAGGAATAAGGCGCGTGCAATGTGCTTTTCCACGGTACGCTCCCCAATGCCATAGGCCGAGGCGATCTCACGGTAGGTATGGCCGCTACGATGAGCAAAGAAGATCTCGCGAGTCCGCTGGCTCTCCGCATCGAGTACCCGCGTTATCTGCTCTAGGCGCTGTTGCGCGTCCAACCGTCGCTCCGGATCTGCGCATGGATCGGACGTTACCAGGCTATCTGCCAGCTGCTCGACAGGCTCATCTGCATAGACCACCAGCGTGTCGTGATGGTATTGGTTGATCGACAGATTCCGCACCGTGCGCGTCAGGAAAGCCTCTGCACTCCGCACCTCAAACCGTTGTGCGTATTGCTCTACACGCAGGAGCGCCTCTTGAATGAGATCCTCTGCGTCTTCCTGAGAGCGCCCATCCCTTCGAAGCATTCTCATGAGGCGCTTAAAGCGAGCCACTGGTCTTTGCATGTAGTCTTTGTCTGAGTCCCAGCGCCGGTCCCACGGAGAGGAGGATTCGGGCTTTCTACGTCGTCCCTCGTGCTCCCTTCGCAACAGCTCGCACAGGGCCACTGCCACTGGCTCGAATGTCTCCTCGAGCCAACTCGAGATGCAGTCCGAGCCTCCACCTTCCGGATCATCGGTTGGAAATTGGGCCAGTCCGGCCAGCAGTGTTGTCGTACTCAACCGCCGGGATTCCGCTTCGGCGTATCTACGCAGCGCCAGTTCCAGACGGCTCCTGACAATCTCCCTCTTGCAGCTCAGTGGCAGCGGCAGATACAGCATCGCGTTGTCATGAACTGCACCTGAGGGCCGCTGTGTCAAGCCAATAGCCATCCATGACCCCGACGGCAGAGACGCCAGCGCCGACGTCATCCCCGTGAAATCCCTGATGGCAATCAAGACCTTCCACCGGTCACGGCGCTCCAGTCGTCCACGAGCCACTTCTGCGGCGACATTGAGTGATGCCTGTACAGTGGCGTGAACCAAACACTCCGATTGAAGGTCTTCGAAGTTATCAAAGATCAACACCGGTTGTGCGCAATCGAAACACACTGCGTAAACCGGTGTTGATCTTTGATAATCAGTATTGCTGATGTGATGGGCGGAAAGCATCGCGCTCAACGCCCTCGGGACATCCTGGATCAGTTCCAGGAACACATCCCCAAACTGCGGATCCGATTCCCTAACATGCGCAGATGCCAATCCGGTTTTGACAAGTCGATACGTACGCCTCCTGGCATCCATGCGGGCCACCCATAGCGCCACTGCCACAACACAACAGGTGACCCGGAATTCCAGAGTACCTCGTGTCGATCCGCTGGCATCGTCCACAGGAATCGAGAAAGCACCTGCTCTAGGACAACTTTTCCCCTCATTTCCAGCACCGGTCAGTAATGTACGAAAGTATTCCGCGAGCCGCTTCTGGATCTCCAGAACGACCGTTTCCACGAGTACGGCCTCACATTGCCCAACGAGAATCTCCTCAAAGCCCAGTCCGTTGCCCAGTGGCGCCTGCTCCTCCCTTCGGCGGTAATGGGACGCGCGTTCCTGTGCACTCATCAACGCCTTGCCAAGCAGGCAGCCGACATCGACATAGATGGAGTCAACTCGTTGTGTGCGCCCGGAGGTAGCCTCCGTGGGATGACGCAGCCAATAGTGCGACCAGTGCTTCAACAACGAGGTCTTGCCGCTCTGGACAGCCCCATACACTAGGCCCGTACGCAGAATCGGGTCTTGAGCGAACGACACCATGGCCTCCCATTCCATCGGTCTGCGCTGGTACACGGCATTCCAGAGTGTGAAGTCGGCCACCGGCGTCAGGCTGAATATCTGCCGGAGCTCGAGGACGAAACGTCGGATCGACTTGCTAATCCGTGCATCTGCACCTCTCTCGCAGATTGCAAAGAGTTCCGTACTCATCTTGATTCTCAGATGATCGGTGTCCTGCTGGACTGGGTCGACGCGGTCAGTGGCGCCACGGAGAAGCCTGTGTATTGTTCCAGCAGGATTGGGCGCGGACTCCGGAGCCTGACTGAGAGACCGCCGCCTGCTCTCGTGGAGCAGGCTGCCCTGAAGCTGTCTCTCTAAATTGCGGAATGCCCCGAGGAAGAGAACGTGTCCCACGCGCTCCATCGATCCGACAACCCACCGAAAAAAGGCACGGCGGATTTCGTCCGTCCAATGGGAGTCCGTGGCTGAGGCAACCTTCTCCAGCTCACGTATCCATTCATCAGCCTTTCCGAGCTCCGTAGGGCTGGAGGAGGAAGTTTCGAAGGGCTTCATGGGTCCGCCCCCTTCGGCGCCGATTCCAGTTGATCTCTCAACTGCCGAGCTTGAGCGAGCGCCCTCGAGTGGTAGACCGCGATGGTACGCGGCGAGAACCCAAGTATTTTCCCAATGGATGCATCAGAAAACCCATGCAACGATCGCATCACGATGATTTCTCGACAGAGAGGCGAGAGATTCCGCAGAATCTCCTCCAACATCTGCAGCGACAGAATGCTGTCAAACAGCGAGTTCCGATCACCCCCATCCTTTGGCGACCCCTCATCCTCGCTGTCCTCCCGAGAGGCCATGAGCGGATGCCTTGCCCGTTCGGCGCGGTAATCGGCCAGTGCGCTGGCAGCTGTGGCGTAGAGGTACGCCAGGGGCACCTTGATGCGCTCGGGATCCTTCACCTGCAGTAGGCGTGTCCAGGTTAGCTGGGCAACCTCATCGACAGACTCCCCGGCCTGGGGACGGATTCGTTTTTTTAGGTAGCTCCGCAGTTTTATATCATGCTGGGCAAAGTCCCCATGAACGAAAGGTGAGGTCACGAGCCTGTCTCAGTGTCAGTCATGTCCTTATGACGGTGTAGGCGGAAATTCCTGAACACCAGACAGCATGACGGCTGATTTTCTAATTCCGATTCAGGAATGAGGGCCCATCGCAGTCATGTTGGCTGTGCTCGCACAACGCGGCCACCCCTGGGTCTCGCAACCCACGGTCACAGGCACTACAAGAGGACACGGTATGCGCGATGTAAAAATGATTCTTCTGTTGATTGATCTGGGTATCGCTATCGGAGGGCTGACGGCCGCTGTTTGGGCACTCTGCACAATCGTGCAGGCCACTCTGCGTCTGCTTTTGGCTCAGATCGGCGGCAACACGACCGTTTAGGACGTTCCAGCAACCTCTAACCGCCATCCCCAAACTGGCGGTGGTCATGTAGCTTTGGCGATGACCGCCGCCGCCCTGGCAACTCGGCACAACAGACCCAACCGGGAAATTGACTTCCACCGTGACCTGTCCCGCGTCCGGACTCTTGCTTTCACTGTATGCAGAGTCGCTCTCGTCGAAAGTGACAACAAGCGACATTCGTCCTAATGGGTCCAAGAAGCCGTAATCCGTGGACTCCAGACCCGCAAGAATACGTCCCCGGATATCAAGCCACCGAGTTTTGGCACGATAACAACGAGATTTAGCATCATGGAGATATGCTTGAGGTCGACATGTTGTCGCTCGCGGGTTGTCACATTGTTTGTGTCAAACGAGCTATGACAGAACGGGCTCGACCCAGGCCAAGCTCCATTCAATGACCCAATTTATAAGCACTACTAATCAAATATATGGAGCACATGCGTAACGCTCCAGCAACGTTGCGCCGCATATAATTAGCACTTCTCAGGAAAGCGACGAATGGCGTTGTGCAAGAGTACAAACATAACCTGTCACGCGTTATATACTCACAGAATCAGTTATGTCTTGAATCGAGAGGCATTCGCCATGCGACAGCCGCGCGTCCTTAGTACGGCTTTTATGCTGTTTACAGCACTAGCAGTCGCCACCCTGGGCAGGTCTGCGGAACCCGTAGCGTACGATGAGAATACTTCGGAGAAAGAAGTCTTCGTTTCAATGCGGGACGGAATACATCTGTCGACAGACGTTCTATTCCCCAAAGGCGCTCAGGGAAAACTGCCTACACTGCTTGTCCGTTCACCTTACGACAAAGATATAGAGGCGTTGAGCCACGGAAAGTGGCCGGAGTTGTTGCTCAAACACGGATACGCTCTCGTGGTTCAAAATGAGCGCGGCAGGGTCTACTCCGAGGGCAATTTCGGGAACTATCTTCAGGGGGCGAGTACGGACGGATACGACACAGTCGAGTGGATCACGAAGCAACCTTGGTCGAACGGCAAGGTTGGAACGATCGGATGCTCGTCTTCCGGTGAAACGCAATGGCCCATGGCAGCGAGCAATCCACCCGGCCTAGCCGCGATGATTCCAGCTGGATCGGGTACCGCGGTAGGAAACGTGCCGGGGAACGAGACCATGGGCGCGTTCTACCGGGGTGGCGTGCCGGTATTCGGTGTTTGGGCATGGTGGTATTCGACCTACGTTCCGAGCGAACGGCTGGTACTTCCAGCAAACTCCACACGGGAAGAGCGCGTACGGCTCCGGAACGGCTACTCGCTGAAGCCCAAAATCCTATTCAGCACTTCCGATGTGCCGACGCTTTTGCACCTTCCGAGCGGCGACCTTTTACGCTATATCGGCGCGCCTCTTAACGCATGGGATCGCTACATCACCTGGGGGCCGCACGACTCGCGTTGGAATGGCGTCGAGCACATAAACGCTGGTGCGACGCCGCGTGTTCCAGCGCTGCACGTCAGCACCTGGTACGACATCGGTGTCGGTGAAACCACTCGCCTGTTCAAGTATCTACAGGACCTGGGCACGCCGAATCAATATCTCATCATCGGGGCCGGATCTCATTGCTCGATGATGTCCGAAGAGACGCTATCGAACATGGATGTGTCTTATGTGAAGTCATTGATCGATGATGGACTGGATTTCAAAAATGTCCCTGACTTCAAGTTGTCGGCCCTCAAATTCGGCGATGTTCAGGTCGGCGATGCACGCTATGGAGAGGAGGACCACGGTTATGCCAACCTATTTCTCAACTGGTTCGATTACTGGCTCAATGGCAAACAGAACCACGTCACCGAAATGCCCAAGGTTCAATTGTATGTAATGGGCGATGGGTGGGAATCGGGTGACAAGTGGCCTCTCGAGAACGTGCATTCCTTAACCTACTATCTCGGCGACGAGCCTCGATCGCAGTCTCACAGGGAAGCTGGCGTACTCTATACCCACCCCCCAAGCAAGGAAGGGAAGGACAGTTATTCTTACGATCCCAGCGCGCCAGCACTTACCCTCGGGGGAATCAAAGCCGGCGTCTCCGATCAGGACCAACGGGCGATCGAGGCACGCAATGACGTTATGGGGTATAGCACACCGCCCTTGGAGCACCCGGTGACGATAGCGGGTCCGATCGAAGTGGTCCTATACGTATCCTCGTCTGCGAAAGATACAGATTTCGTGGTGAAGCTCGTGGATGTTTACCCCGACGGAAAGGCGATTGACTTGGCCGATGACGCCTTTCGTGTTCGCTATCGGAACGGATTCGACAAAGTGGCGTTGATGAAGCCCGATGAGGTCTACAAGATTCGTCTAACCGACATGGTTGCGGCGATTCGGTTTCCCAAAGGGCACCGGATACGCTTGGACGTGACCTCGAGCAATTTCCCCCTGTTCGAGCGAAATCTCAATACGGGAGGAGGCAACTATGACGAGACGAGTTGGGTAGTTGCTGAAAATAGTATCCACTTCGGCAATCGGTATCCCTCGCATATCGTGCTTCCCGAATTGCTCGATAAGAGAGAGTTGGCAGCGGCTAAAAATTGACGCTCTCGCGAGCCTGTCAGACTTTTTTGTTTGCGGCATACATACAAACACTCTGACAGACCTCTTTTGCCGGCGACCAAGATTTTGGTCAGGTTATGTATGCTTCGGAAAATCTGCCGACGGTGCACTTCAAGACACCCTCCGCGTTCAATCGAGACAGCATCTCATCGACCTCCGATTCGATATAACCTTCTGCTTGAAGGTGTTGCATAAGCTCGGCACGTCGAACCTTCGGTTTTCCGTCCAGCGCCCTAATTGCCTTCAAGGCAAGCCCCCTCCTCCTCTTCTTGTCTCCCTTCGGCTTGTTTTTAAGGATATTCCCGAGCGCCTTCTCAAAACGCCTCGTGTAATCGTGCTCACGACACAGCCTCTCTAATTCCTTGAGCAACGTCTGCTCAGTTTTGTACTGGACACGGCGCTTACCTGTAAGATCTGAAATTATGGGTGAGCCTGCCGAGTTGCGGTTGGCCGCTTTATGTGCGCTAAGAAAAATCGCTCGTGGAACTTCCAGACCCTCTGCGTATCCATATTCCAGCGACACATTTGCATTTCCTCCAGTCGCGTCGAAAACTCCATAACTTGACGCCTCAATTCTCTGTTTTATTATTTCAAACAGATCCGCTGCATCTTGCCCATCATTTCGCCCGACAAGGGTGAAGTGCACCGGGTACTTCCTTTCCAGCTTTGGAATGACATTGTCGTACCGCTTTCTGACATTTTTCCACGGCAAGCCAACAAAGACTTGGTTCTGAATGTAATCGCGCTTTGCCTTCGCCATCTATTGACCCCCTAAATATTCACCGCATCGGGCTAAAGGACTGTTGATCATAGCAGAGACGGGCGACAAAACGGTCGAGTTCTATCAACCCTAATGCGGAGCGACCTTTCGCTCCAGGGAAAGTACTCGTAGACGCACTGGTACTGGCCTGTTTGTATCCTCTCAGTCTTTCGACAGGAACGACAGGTCTACCGCTTGCCGTGCGATCGCTCCGGTTTCGGAAATAAAGCTGACGAGATCCCTACCAAAAATAACCTTACTAACGTTATGGAATTTGCGAGGCAACTCTGTTACACCCATAACGTAGGATATACGCGTCTTAACGTTCTTTCTAAAATTCAACGTTGTTGGTACACCGCGTTGTGAAAGGCAGTTTGGGTTGGCCGACGCGGCAAGTCCAAAGTCGAAGAGCGCGGTGATTTCCTCAATGCCGAGCACAGGCCGGTGCCGTCCGTTCCACGGAGGGGACTGAAATCCCCCATTGGAGTACCAGAGGAGCGTGGCCGCCAGTTGCTTTGGCTTCTTTAGAGAAAACCAAAGATACCGCTCCGCCGGCAACGTCACCGTGCTCCAAGCCAATGCGATCGTGGGACGGGAGACAACCAGAACCAAGTCATCCGATTTGCTTCTCGCAGGGAAGCGGGTCAAGTCCTCGTAGCCGCCCCGCGCGAGCGGCACTTGATGCAAATCCCGGAAGGTAGCGCCAGGCTTAAGTGACCAACGCTCTAAGAGACTGGGTGCGATGGAATCCGACGGGCGCACCTGCCCGAAGCGAATTGGACTGAACGCCAAGTGTCCAGCGTTCCTGCGATCCGGTAGGCGTAGCATTGCATGATGTCCAAAACACATCGGACCACTCACGCCCTCGATTTCATGACTGCAGTACAGCACTGTCTGGCCAGACTTCAGCATGATGCGCTTGGTTACCGTTCCAGCCGGAGCCATCGTACGCATCGAAGCTACGAGTTCCGTGGTGTCGCCCGTTCTCTCGACATGTACCAAATCCCAACGGTTTCCAGAAGTCTCACCATGTAGGGGATAGCGCTCTCCGTGCCAAGGCCTGTCTCCAAGTCCAAATGGAAGGCAAAAGAAGTCTCCTCTCAAATGGCGCAATACACGTGGTGCCTTCGGTGGTAATGCGCTCGCGCGCCATGGAGCGATGGAGAACGGTTGCACGCGTCCGCGTGTGGTTTTGAAATACACCGGCGCAAGCTGCCCGCCGTCACGCGTCAACCACCCCTCAACGACATCATTGGCGATGCGCCATGATGGAACGCCGTGCCGGCCGCTCCTTTTAGCTACCCTGAAGCTGGACCGAGTGTCGTGAGGACGCACAGTACGCCAGTTCCATTCTGAAGTTTGTACCGACTGATGTTACAACACCTCGCATATTTCTCATTGAGACAGTCTTATATCAATAGACAAGAAAAAGTGACACCAGGCGCGTATTGTGCAATCGATACACTTCAGGCACAAACGCGCCGCTTGTGATCTATCGCGATGCTACATCAAGGTAGATAGCGCAGTGAAGAGCCAATTAATTTTTAGTAGTACAAATTCACTTGGGTGGCATTGCACGTCGCACGAATTGCAGCAGCGGTTAGGAGGCAACTGATGTTTAGTCAGAAGGACATTTTAGACTTTTCTGAACTCATTACCTCTGTAAGGCAGATTACGACGCAGTGGGAGCAGCAAGGTGCTCGACCGACGGAGGACCTGTGGTTTCGCGGTCTTTCTCGATCGGAACACTCTCTGATACCAGCGTTGTATCGACCTGAAATTAAAAAGCTGGAGTATGACGAAGTCACCCTCTACGAGCGGTTCAAAGCGAGAGCGGTTGCATTGGCGGATACACGAATCCAATCTGATTGGGACTGGTATTGCCTCGCGCAACATCACGGACTTCCGACGCGGCTGCTGGATTGGACAGAGAACCTTCTTACGGCGCTCTATTTCGCGATCCGTGCCGAATTCGAAGACGAAGCATCAGAACGTCGGCGCGCGGAAAAGTCTAGGCCCAGACACACTGAGCACTACGGTGATAGCTCACCAGCAATTTGGATGCTAGATCCTATCTCATTGAATGAGTATGCATCCGGGCCAGATGACGGCTACCTCATTTCGGTGGGTGGAGCGATAACGCAGGCCTATCTGCCTGAAAACATTTCGGAGCGAGGTGCAGGCAACCGCGCGCCATTGTCAATCTTACCCAGTCATACAAACCAGAGGCTCATCGCGCAACAAGGAACATTTACAATTCACGGACACGAGACCACGCCAATTGATGAGCTAGCCAAATCTGGCAAGGGACGCAGTCAGGTTCGTATAGCGCAGCTTAGGTTGAATATAGAAGCCACAAGCGAGTTTTGGGAAATACTCGAACTCCTTGGGGTAAGTCGATTGTCTTTATTTCCAGATCTAGATGCACTAGCGGCATGGATCAAGACGACGTGTCGATACTAACGCTTTCTAACTTTCCCCCTGCGGCGGCGAGCCTTTTTTTCCTCGCGATGCTTTTTGACCGCATGGCTCGCTTTGGCAAGATAATCGGGAGGGAACACCTGAACCAATCGCGATCCAAATTCGACTTCTGCCGGAGCGGAGATGACTCCCTTGCGAATCCACTCCCGCACGGTTTTGCGAGACACATGAAAATGTCTCGCCGCCTCAGCTATCGTTGGCAATGCCTTTCCAGAAGATTTTCTGAGTGCCATCTCGTTCTCAAATTGCTAGGCAACACGAAATCGTGCGACTGTAATGTGCGCGACTTGGTACATAGCTAAGGTTAGCGTTGTGAATTGACGACGATACCGTCAACCCTTGCGTTCTAGTTAATTGGTTGGTCTAACTCCGCGTAAACGAAACCAATCGCACTACGTAGGATTCGTCATGTTAGCACACTATAATATTTTCGGAAAAGGCCGAAAGGCTCCGGGGCCTCGATTTCCCTCTCGTTGGATCGTCAGCCATCTCTGCACAACATCATTGGCGATGCATTGCGCAAGTTAAGCGGAGCACCATCGGGACAAGAATGAACTCACGATTCGTCTCATGGTGTTGAATACAATGGTTTGCCGATAACGAGTCGTACAATAATCGATCGAGGCAGGTGCTGCAGCAACGACCTTCGGACCCAACAGGTCTCGCCCACGAAGATTCTTGACCGTATTAGCTCCTGCACACTCCGCGGCATGCTCAACCATGGCTGAAAAGAGCTCTGCCGAGCTATCTCGCTCAAGCGCCGTCCAGAAATTGGCCTTTCCTACCCCATCCTCAAAGCCGGCCTAGTCTTTCAGGCAAAACTGACGATGTTCCATGAAGTGATAGGCGTGGACCGATGCGCCGACATATCTCACGTGCCACATCATCCCTGTAACTCAGCTTCGCGACGCCCGCCCTGTGCTCGGTGCCCAGATTGGCTACTATCCAGTCGACCCCCGTCTGCCGGTAGTAACGCTCAGCATCTTCAGGCGCTGTACAAGGAGTCGATCCCGACTCCCCAACATGTGCAATCGTGTCGCACGCCCCTTCGACGATGACGGCCTCTCGGTGCTTATCGACGTATCGGCGTGTTGCCTGGATATTTTCCTCAAACGGTAAGGCCGACGCGTCAAACATAACGGACGAAAAAACTCCCTCCGGAGAGTCCAGCGCATCACCATCCGCTTCCATCTGCCCGTGATCGAGATGAACCAAGACTCGCAACTTCGCGTAGGGCGAATCTGGAGACATCAGCACCCTCAGGTCCGCGTGAAACAACCGCATCCCCATGACCGGATCGCCGGTCGGACTGTATGCGATCGACTGGGGCCTCTCTGGATACCGGTGCGTAAGCGCGATCGTAATCGGAAAATCGGGCTGTCCGATCTGCTCACTGTGCTCCAGCGCCGCGGCCAGAATGGCTTCCGTCGTTGTCAGATTCTCCGTACTGAACGACGGGTGCACCCAGCGCCGGCTGGCAGCCTCGGCGTAGACTTTAAGAACTTCGGGTCGCGTGAGGATTAGTGGCATAGCGGTAGTACTTGGGGTAATCCATGATCATTAGGTGCAGCGGCGGAACGTCTTCCTCGACCGCGGGGAAGCGACCCACGCCGTCGTAGAAATGATTGTCGACGTGATCGTCGTTCACCCGGCTGACCTCTCCGACCAACACTGGACCGGTGCCGGGCTCGCCCCAAAATCGGTGGTACAGAGCCTGGGTAAGACAGATGGAGTCGCCAGGCTTCAGCGTCACTGTGCCGCCAGCCGGCACAGTCGTGCGCACTCCGTCCAAACTCACTGTCACGGGCGTGTCGGACAGGGATTTATCTGGGTTGGAATTCCACAGGCGAATTATGAGATTTCCGCCACCACGGTTAATGATGTCCTCCATCTTTTGGTGATGGAAGTGGGTCGGAGTAACCTGATTCTCCTGGACTATGAGAATCTTTTCGGCGTAGATCTTGCCTTGAGGCTTTTTGAGCTCGGCAAAAGTGCCATTGCGGATAGTAAAAATCACCAAGCCAATTTTCTCGAAGTCGCCGCTGCCAAAGTCGGTGATGTCCCATCCCAATTCGGATGTGACGATCTCACTGGCCTCTGGACCTTTGGCTCGCCAGTCCTCCGGCGACCAGGTCGCGAAGCGCGGCATCAGGAAATTCATGTTACTCATGAACTTCAGCGAGTCCGATATCAGGTGGTTGATCTCAGAGCGTTTCATAATTCCCCCTCTTACTTCGATCCGTGGCTACATCACTCGATTCCCAGACGCATTTGGATTGACTCGAGTGATTCGCCCTTCGTTTCGGGCATGACGAATACAACCCACAGGAGCTGCGCGACCATGCACAGCGCGTAGAAGGCAAAGGCGATGGGCGCAGCTGAGGCTGCAATGATCGGGAATGACCAGGAGACAGCGGCGGACATCACCCAGTGTGTCAGGCTGCCCAGGGCCTGGCCGCGAGCACGAACGCGATTGGGGAAGATTTCCCCAATGAAGACCCAGATGATGGCGCCCTGCCCCACCGCGTGAGATGCCACAAACGCGAGCAGACTCGCGAGGAGCCACCAGCCTCCGCTGTTGGCGTAGAAACAGTAAGACGTCGCACCAAGGCTCAGGATGTAGCCAATGGAGCCGATCAGCATGAGTTTGCGGCGGCCGAAGTGGTCAATAGCCACCAGGGAAACCAGGGTAAAGACGAGAAGGGTAAGTCCTATGGTGACGGATTGGAGCAGAGCGGAGGCTTTGTCGGCGCCGGCCATCTTGAAGATGCGGCCGGCGTAATAAAGTACTGCGTTGATTCCCGAGAGTTGGTTGAAAGCGGCGATGGCGATTGCCATCGAAATCGGCTTTGCATATTTCTTCTGGAAGAATCTTTCCGACAGGTCGTGATGAGCTAGATCATAGGAGCGTTGGACCGCGGCGATTTCCTCTTCCACACTCCCTGCGTCCGTCCCGCATGCCTCAAATACGCGCCGGGCTTCTGCTGCTCTTCCCTTGGAGATCAGCCAGCGCGGGCTCTGGGGAGTGAAAAAAAGCATCAGAAAGAAGACAACAGCCGGGCCGGCCATCACTCCGAACATCCAACGTGCCTCGTCACCCCCGAGATTGAGTCGGCCGATGATGTAGTTCGAGAGATAAGCTAGCAGAATGCCGGCGACGATGTTGAGCTGGGTGATCGTGACCAGGCGTCCCCGGTAGGCTGCAGGCGACAGCTCAGAGATATAGACCGGGCCTACTACAGAGGCGCCTCCGACGGCGACACCTCCGAGAAATCGGAACGCGATGAAAAAGGGTAAGCTCCATGCCATCGCACATCCGACCGCCGCAACAAAAAAGAGCGCTGCAAGTCCAAATAGGACGCCGCGGCGACCGAGCACATCGGTCGGCCTGGCGATGATCACGGAGCCGATGATGGCGCCTATCAAAGCGCTGGCGACCGTGAATCCAAGCATGAAGTCACTCATCCCGAAGTGGAACTTGATCCACTCCGTCGCTCCAGAGATGACGGCGATCTCGAATCCAAACAGAAGTCCGCACAGCGAGGCCACGACGGCACTGCGAATCAGGTATGGACTTATCGTAGATTGAGCAGGCGCGACCGCATCAGTGCTAAGGGTAACGGCCATTTCAGATCACCCTTTCGTTACCGCCGTCCACGGGGATCTGGGCACCAGTCGTCGCCGCGAAAATTGGGCCGCATAGCTCGGCGGCGAGCTCGGCCACCTGTTTGCTGTTGATCTCGACTTTCAGAACATTGTTCTTTTTGTATTCCTCGACACTCATTCGGTAAGCCTTGGCACGGGCCTCCAGCACCTCGGGAGTCCAAATGCCAGTGTCAAAGACTGCATTCGGATGCAAGGTATTGACTCGAATCCGATCTTCGCCCCACTCCAATGCCGCGACACGCGCGAGCTGTTGGAGAGCGGATTTTGACGCGGAATACGCGGCGACTCCTCGGCCGGGAGCTGGGACGTTCTTCGAGCCAATGAAGACGATTCGGCCGCCACGGGGGGAGAGTTTCAGGAGAGGATGGCTCTCACGCAGGAGCGTCAAGTTGGAGTCGAGGTTGATCGACATGGTCTTGCGCCACAAGTCACCTGGCAAAGTGGCCACTGGAGCCGAGGGTGGAAAAATTCCGGCGTTCAGCACGAGGATGTCGAGGCCGCCGAATCTCTGGGCCGTGGTCTCAAGCGCGCCGGTGATCTCCTCTTCGCGCGTGAGGTCACATTGGACGCCCAGGTAATCGGGGCGTTTGTACAACGTCGTGACAGCGTCGGAAAGGTCCAGTCCAACGACCGCCGCGCCTCGAGCCAGTAGAGAAGAGACACAGGCCTTCCCAATCCCCGAGGCCGCTCCTGTAACCACCGCGACTTCGCCCGTGAACGGCGGGGGAGAGCCCCCCTTGCGCAGCTTCGCTTGCTCGAGATCCCAGTATTCAACCTCGAAAATATCTCGTGGTGACAGAGCTCGCCAGCCGCCCAGGGCGGTCGCTCGGATCTGAATCTCCATGGTGTGTCGATAGATGTCCTCAACAATCCTGGCGTCTTTTGCGGTCCGGCCGATGCAACAGAGGCCTAGCTCCTTGTCCAAAACAACGCGAGGGGCGGGATCGAGCATGGTCAACGAGGAGTCACCCAAACTCGAAAAATACTCTCGGTAAGCGATTACGTACCCGCTTACGTCCCGTCCCACTAGTGGGATTCGTTTGGTTCGAATGACGTGGTCGGGTGTTGCTGGGCCCTGTTGAGTCAGAGTGCTCACGTCCGGGCGTCTGGAGAAGCTCAGGGCGTCGGGGTCAGCATGCGTACTCAGGATCAGGGGCGCGCCTGCGGCATCTGATACGGCTTTTCGAAGGGCAGCAATTTCGACACGATTGGTCGTGGCAGCGGTACTGGTGCCCGCTTCGGAAGAAATCTTCGCACCGGCTCCGTGCTCGGCGAGGTAGTTTTCAGCCTGAGTCACGAGATCGATCATTCGCTCGTAAGCGCTCCGCGCTGTTTCCCCGAAGGTGAACAGTCCGTGGTTGAGTAACAGCATCCCGAGTGTTTTGTCGCTCGAATGCTTCGGAAATAGCTCGGCGCAAAGGCGGGCGAGCTTGAATCCTGGCATCACGTAGGGGATGTAGACGAGCTTGTCGCCAAAGAGGTCGCGGATGCGGGATTCGCCGTCTGGCGTGTTGGTTATCGCCAGGATCGCATCAGCGTGAGTGTGGTCTACGAATCGAGCCGGAATGATCGCATGCAGAATGGCCTCGACCGAGGGCATCGGAGCGCTGACGTCTATCAGGCTCTTCTTCAGCTCCGCGGCCATGTCGATGTCGGAAAGAGTCTCGAGCTTTGCCAAGCGCAGTAGATGGTCCATGCGGCAGGGGGAGAAGCCCTTTGCCTCAATGGTTTCCAGGTCCCAACCACTGCCTTTGACGTAGAGCACCTCCTCGTCCTCACCGAAGAGATTGGGAACTGTGCTTTTAACCGAGGTATTACCTCCGCCGTGCAGAACGAGAGAGGTTTCGGCGCCAAGTAAGCGTGAGCTGTAGACTCGCTGCTGCAGGTCGCCGACGTATCGGGCCGCATCTCGATCGCTCCAGCTACTTTTCATGAGCGCAATTCCTTCGCGGCTTGGAGGATTCGAGCGCGGTCGGGTCGATAGGCGTTTTCAAGCACGGGCGTAAAGGGAACAGGTACATCGGGAGAGGCTACTCGCGAGACACGCACACTGGGCCAACGCTCCGCGATTCCCGCAGCGAGCTCTGCGCCGACGCCGCCTGTTCTGGGGCCTTCTTCTACAATGACGACAGCGCCAGTCTTCTTGACCGAAGAGCCGATCGTCTCCCAGTCAATGGGGGACAAACTCCTTAGATCGATAACCTCAGCATCGACCTCTTCAGCAACTTGCATCGCGTAGTGAACCATCAGGAGCCATGCGATGACCGTCACCGCGCGCCCCTCTCTTCGAATAGCTGCCTTGCTCAGGGGTACTACATAGTCGTCGGCTGGGATCTCACTCGTGGCGTCGACCGCACCAGGCTCAGCTCGTGCGCCCTTCGACCCGTACAGCAACTTGTGCTCAAACATGAGTACTGGATTACCGTCCTTCAGAGCAGCCTTAAGCATCCCTTTCGCGTCATATGCGTTAGAGGGTGCCACCACCTTCAAGCCGGGAACTCCGGTGAAGTAGCGCTCCATATTTTGCGCATGCTGGGATCCGCGGCCCGTCGCACCGACGGGCGCACGCATTACCAGAGGCACCGCGGCGGTACCGCCGGACATGTAGCGCATCTTTGCGGCGTTATTAATGATCTGATCGCTGGCCAGGAAGAGAAAATCTCCGTACTGGACGTCAGCAATTGGACGCATTCCCATCAGAGCCGCTCCAGTCGCGACTCCAAAGAAGCCGAGCTCAGCAATGGGCGTGTTGATCATGCGGTCCGAAAATTTATCCTCGAGACCCAAGGTGACCGTGAAGGCACCGCCCCATCCTCCCCGGACAGCAATGTCCTCACCTATACAGAACACCCGTGGATCTCGGGCCATCTCTTCCGCTATTCCCTCGCGCAACGCCTCAGCGATTCCCAGGCGTTTGGGCTCATTTCGTGAGCCCGGCTGCTTCGGGATCTCACGCCCCTTCTCCATGAGGGTTTCTGGCACTTCAACAAACACGTGAGCCGCTACGTCCTTGGCGCTCGGATGTGGAGCCCCTTTCGCTCGCTCCACCGCATCCGTGAGCTCCTTTTGTATCCGCTCGTTAACTTCACCCCGCTCTTTTTCAGTCAAGCCCAGCATTTTTGCGCAACGCTCGATCGGGTCCTGTTGCGCCCAGTGCTCGCGCTCTTCCTTGGGTTGGTAATGGCAGGGATCACGCCGAGAATGCCCTGTTCTGCGATAGGTCAACAGCTCGAGCAGCACCGGACCCCGCCCCTCTCGACAATCGCTCACGGCTTTTTTTGTGGCCTCGTAAACCGCCACCACGTCATTTCCGTCTACCGTCTCGCCACGAAAGCCATATGAAGCAGCGCGATCCGCGATTCTCGGGTTTTTCATGACCCGGTCAACATGGGTCGACGCCCCGTACAAATTGTTCTCGCAAACAAAAATGACCGGTAAGTCCCAAATCGCCGCCATGTTGATTCCTTCGTGAAATGCGCCTTCAGCAACGGCGCCATCTCCGAAGAAACTCGCTACCACATGCGGCTGCTTCTGCATCTTGAATGACAGAGCCATGCCCGTGGCCAACGGTATGCCGCCAGCAACAATGGCGATGCCGGGTACCATGCCCTTATCCATGTTGCCCATGTGCATGGAGCCGCCACGTCCTTTGCAACAGCCGGTCTCTGCTCCGAACAGCTCATCCAGCATTTCCTGGGGGCTCAGACCTTTCGCCAGTGCATGTCCGTGCCCACGAAACGTGGAGGTGATCCAATCATTCGGCTGCAATGCCGCGCAGACACCGACAGCCGTTGCCTCCTGCCCCTGGCACTGATGGATCGTGCCCGGCATGGTGCCTTCGAGGAAGAGATATTTGACAGTGTCCTCAAACTCCCGAATCAACACCATCCGCTCATAAAGGCTCTTGAGAAACGAACGCTCGTAGGTGCTCATTCAGCCCACCTTGATGGTCGCGATAATCGTTCCGATCGAAACCTTGGCTCCAGCGGGCACTAAAATAGACTGCAGCACGCCGTTCGCGATGCACTCCACTTCCTGCACGGCCTTGTCAGTCTCGACTTCCAGAAGGGGCTGGCCACGAGTCACTTTCTGCCCTACTTCCGCGATCCATCGTGTAATACCCAACTCTACGCCGTCGTTGGTTGCAAGGTCGGGCATTTTCATATTCACCATCATGACGGACTACAACTCCTCGACTGACAGTGGATGGTCAGTCACAAATTTCTCAGCCTCAGAGTCAGAAAACACTGAGTCGGTGGTACCCGCAGCGCGGGTTACTGAAGCCCCAATTGCACTCGCGTAGCGTAAAATTTGTGGAAACTCCCAGCCAAGGAGTAAGCCCCGAATCACGCCCGAGGTAAACGCATCTCCCGACCCGGAAGGATCGACCACTTGCATTCGGTAGGTCCCGCAACGCCATGTCTTCTTCTCATTGCGTGCGACCAATCCCTGGCTCCCGCAGGTCACAATCACGGTGCGAGCACCGGCGGCCTCAAACGCTCTCAATTGATCGAGAGGATTGGCAACCTGGGTAAAGGCACGTGCCTCATCCTCGTTTGGAACAAACACATCAATATGGGGTAGCAAGCGTTCCAAGATCGCCATCTCCTGCATGTCTTGAGGTACCACAACGTCGACCACAGTCAGTACGCCCTTAGACCTGCAGTACTTCAAAAGCCCCACGAGACTGTCGGGATCAAATCCCGGGAGTACGAAAAGCCCGCCGAGGTAGAAAACCTTGAGCTGAGCGAGCCAGTCTCGAGACAGGTGGTTTACGGAAAAGACCTTGTTGGCGCCGTCAACGTAGAGATAGCGTCGGTCTTGCCCCTTGACCAGGAGAATAATGCACCGGCTGGTCCCGTATTCCTCGACTTGAACGACTCTGGAGTGACCTACACCGTGCGCCGCATAGGTGCGGAGTAGAAAATCGGCGGCACTATCGCGTCCGACGCAGCCGACGATATCCACCGAAACGCCCTGCTTCGCGAGGTCTATAGCGACATTTGCCGCGCACCCGCCTGTCCTGACCGGCATTTCTGGCAACGCCAGAAGTGTTCCCTCACTGGGCAGTGAGGTCATCGGACCACAGAAGGTGTCCTCGACCAATATGCCCGCGCAGCCGACATCGGCCATGGCTTTATGCTCTCCCGCAGCAACCGAGAAGCTCGATTCGCTCAAGCACCGCGTTTCGAATAACCTTTCGACCCACTACCAACATGTCAGTTTCACCGCCGCCACCGAGGAGCGCGTGGGGATTGGGCTCGCGGGAGGCCAGCGCGCTCCTCATGGCATCCAAGTACTTTTGTTTCATGTAAGTGCCGTAGTTAACCTTACGCACTCCTAAACTGATGGCTCTCTTCAATGAGGTATCCTCGATGCCGGTGCCTCCGTGCAAAACCAGTGGAATACCGAGTCGTCCGTGGATGGCTTCCAGACGCTCCAAATCAAGAGGAGCGCGGCCATGCAGCTTGATTTCCTCGTTTCCCACGTGCACAGCGAGCAAATCCACCCCAGTGGCTTGAACGAACTTGGCGGCATCATCGGGATCTGTTGACTCCTCGTGATCCGACTCCTCGGGCGGCCCCTCAACTTCCGCTTCGACGCTCACACCGCGCGAATGTGCCAATGTAGTTAGACGTTTGACCCGGCTCGTATAGTCACCGGGTACGCCACCGGCATCGGCCGGCATGATCAAATTAAAGCCCGCGGTAATCGCACTTTGGAGCCAGGACTCCTTGGAACACTCATTAAAGATAAATCCGCAGGGCACACCCGACTTTGCAGCCATTGCTCGTCCAACGGCCCCATAGACAGCCAACTCGTCAGGTGTGGCACCGGCTCGCTCACTCAGAAACTCTCCATTGAACCCGATGATCATCGGTGAGCGGGTCTCCTCAGCGGCATCAATTACGCCCTGCAAGGAATCCAAGTTCCAGCTCTCAAAATATCCAACGGCATAACCGTGCTGCTGCGCGGCTTTCATGAGGCGGTCGATGGACTCTAGCGGCATGGCGAATTGACCTTTATTCAGTGGAGAGGTATTTCTTATGAATCTAGTTCAGTATGAGTAGTCTGCATTGAATTTTATTCAGTCGCAAGGCAAAACGGTGCCAATGCGTCGGGGCAGCACTACACTACGCGCCAGACCTCTTTATTATTTAGTCCTCCAAATTAAATACGCATGACTCGACGTAAAAGCGCATCAGGTTTGAAAAAGCGGGGTGACGACGCCCAAAACGGGACAAGGCCTCTTCTCACCTACCTTCAGGGCATCAGGGCATCGCTCAACGCTACAGACCGACTCATCGCCGAATGCGTTCTGGCGGATCCCGAAAAAGTGGTGACATCCCCGATTGCAGAGATCAAACGCAGCTCAGGCGCGAGTGTCGGCTCCATCGTGGGCTTCTGTCGGCGCCTGGGACATTCTGGCTTCGCCGAGTTCAAAATCGCCTTAGCGCGCGATTTAGCGCAGTCGGGGCTGCCGGCCACGGGGGCATCACATGATCGGGGATCTTTGCTCGACAAAGTTTTTCATTTCCATGCGCAGAGTCTGAGAGACACGCTCAGGATCAATTCAGAAACCACTTTCGAGCAAGTCGCGCGACTCCTCCAGAACGCTAGAAGAATTGAATTCTTCTCAATTGGCCTGTCGTATCCGGTGGCCTACACCGCCTCGTGCAAGTTTCTTTTGATTGGTTTACCGGCTGTCGCTCAGTCCGACTCTCACATGCAGCTTATCGCCTCCACCCAACTTCGCGAGGGCGATGTTGCCTTCGGCATCTCGTGCTCCGGTACCACTCGGGAAACTGTGCAATGCCTTGAGGTCGCCAAATCCAAAGGCGCCCACACACTTTGCCTGACGAATGCTGTGAACTCTCCGATTACGCTTCACAGTGATCACAGCCTTTACGCGACACCGAGTGAGATCAAGTATTTCCAGGCACCGCTGGCTTCGCGAGTGACCCAATTGGCGGTCATTGATGCAATATTCGTGGCCCTCGCCCTGGAGCGTAAAAATCAGACCGCGGAGCACCTCCAGCGGTCAGGCGAGGAGCTTTATAAAAGACGCTTGGCCTAAAGCCTGTGTTGCCTAGGGCGTGAAGATCACACCCAACGGCTGGCGTCAGGATACCCCGTCAGAGACCAGCCTCCATCCACTGTCAGGCTTACACCTGTGATGTAGCGGGCCTCGTGGCTCGCCAGAAAAACAGCCGGTTGCGCAATCTCGTCAGGGCTCGCAATGCGAGCCAACGGAATGCGCTCGAGGTAGGCCCTGCGAATCTCCGGAACTTTGGACCGTTGTGTCGGCCTCGTGTCGGTCACTCCCGGCAACACCGCATTGACACGAATTTGATGCCGTGCCAATTCAAGCGCCGCATTCTGGGTGAGCATGCCCACACCGGCCTTCGCAGTGGCATAGCCAGCGTTCCCATACAACGGCATTATTTGATTTAAAGAGGAGATGTTCACAATCGCCCCACCCTTACCCTGGGAAATCATTTGTCGAGCCTGATACTTCATCCCCAGAAAGACGCTTCGCAGCGTCAGGTCCATGACCTCCTGCCAATTCGCGCTATCCGTATCGATCAGCGAGCCGGCACGCCCTGCACCGCCGACCACGTTAAATGCCAGATCGACGGCGCCAAAGTGGTCAACCGTCGCTCGCACTAGCACTTCGATATCCTCCTCTCGCCGTACGTCCGTGGGTACTCCGAAGACTCGGCCGCCCAGTTCCCTACCTAGCGCCTCCAGTCTCTCGGCGCCTCTAGCGGCAGCCACGACATTTGCGCCTCTTGAGAGCAGACACCGCAGTATGGCGTTACCAATTCCAGAAGTGGCGCCGGTGACAATCGCCGTCACGCCCGCAAATTTATTCCTTTCGTCCGCTTGCCAACGCTCCGAGTGGTCCTCACCACTCAGCATCGGACGATCTCCAGATCGGGAAGTGGGAATACCAGCGTTTGACCGGTTAGCTTCGGATAGTGCTCAAAAAACTGGCGAAAGTGCCACGGGAGCACAAGAAGGTAATCTGCCTTTGACGCTAACACCTCCTCTTCGGACACGATGGGCAAACGAGTTCCGGGTGTGAAGTGCCCAAACTTGTCAACATTCACCTCACCGATCTGCGCGATATCCGCCTCAGTGATATTGCAGTATTGCAAAAGCACGTTCCCTTTTGTGGAAGCGCCAAGGCCTGCGATTGATTTTCCAGACTTTCTGGTCTGCTCTAGAAACTCGCGTATCGACGACCGGGATTCCTCGACGCGCTGTGCGAATTCCCTATACGGGGCCAGAGTATCCAAGCCAGCGCGCACCTCACTTTCGAGCACCTCCTTTACGCGCGAGCTCTCCGAATATTGCGACGAAGTAGGCGCCGCGGTCACCGAAATGCTTCCCCCATTTACTGTATTAAATTCCAGATCGATAATCTTCATGCCGACCCTTCTAACCACCCAATCCAATTGCTTGAGTGCGTAGTATTCCAAATGCTCGTGGCAGACTGTGTCGTACGAATTACTCCGCAGCATGGTCGGCATGTAGCTCTGCTCGAAGACCCATATCCCTTCGTCATCTAGGAGGTCCCGGACTTCCTGCGCAAAAGTCACAGGCGCCTCCAAGTCATAAAACATAGAGAGCGAAAGAATCACTGCCGCCTTTCGGTCACCCACTTTGCGGCGCACTGTCTCTCCTGAAAAGAAATCCGGTATCAACTGGATATGGTCCGGATAGAATTCCTTAAACTTTGCCCCCGTCGGATCCACCCCGACAAGCGTATTGCCCTTCTTCGGGAAGGCTTGCAGGGTGGTGCTGTCGTTCGCCCCGATATCGACGATCAACGCCTCCTTAGGCAACTTTATTTGATTCAGAAGGCGATGCACCTTCGCATGTAAATGCGACACCATCCCGGCATTCAATCCGGAGCGATAGCCATAGTTCTCCCCGTAAAGCTCCCTGAGGTCGTACGTGTGCTCCAGCTGTAAAAGCCCGCACACGTCATCGGAACCGACACACTTCACCAGTTTCAAGGGTCCGGCCGTAACATTCTCGACCTTGCTCCTCGGAAATACGCCCGTGAGCGCTTGTGTCCCGAGATCGAGTACTTCCTCCAGATTTGGATTCCCACAAATTCTGCACTGAGTGATTTCCTTGTACATAGCTAGGCAATCTCCGTCCGTGACCCCACTGCCAACAAGCGCCCGTTCGGTCGCAAGAGCTCTTCGCACTCGGCCGCCCGCAGATCCTCTTGCACCATTTCCGCAACCATCTGATCAAAGCCAATTTTCGGTTGCCAGCCCAGCTTCTTCCTGGCCTTGCTCGCGTCACCTAACAGGGTTTCCACCTCGGTAGGCCGAAAATATCTAGGATCTACCGCGACCAGACACCTACCGGCTGCATCAATTCCCTTCTCCTCGACACCCTCTCCAACCCAACTCATCCTAATACCCAGCTCTCGAGCCGCACAATCTACAAACTCACGTACACTACGCTGCTGCCCGGTCGCAATCACGAAGTCTTCCGGCGCTTCCTGTTGCAACATGAGCCACTGCGCCTCAATGTAGTCTTGTGCGTGGCCCCAATCGCGCAACGAATTCAAATTCCCAAGGTATAAGCACTTTTGGATGCCGCACTTGATGCGCGCCAGCCCCCGGGTGATCTTCCGGGTTACAAACAGCTCTCCTCGTGTGGGCGACTCGTGGTTGAAAAGTATCCCGTTGCAGGCGTACATGCCGTACGCCTCTCGATAGTTCACTGTTATCCAATAGGCATAGAGCTTTGCGGCGGCGTAAGGTGATCTTGGATAGAAGGGTGTAGTTTCGGTCTGCGGGGTCTCGCGAACCAGTCCGTAAAGCTCCGACGTAGAAGCCTGATAAAACCGGACGGACTTTTCCATGCCAAGAATCCGGACAGCCTCAAGTATCCGGAGCGGTCCCAGTGCATCCGAGTTAGCGGTGTATTCGGGCTCCTCAAAGGACACGGCAACGTGGCTCTGAGCAGCGAGATTGTAAATCTCGTCCGGCTGCACCTTCTGAATGATCCGAACCAGACTGCTGGTATCCGTCATGTCGCCATGGTGAAGAAACAAGCTCACATTTTTGGTATGTGGGTCCTCATAGAGGTGATCGATGCGATGCGTATTGAACATGGAGGTCCGGCGGCGTATGCCGTGGACTAAGTAGTTCTTTCGCAGTAGGAATTCGGCCAGATACGCGCCGTCCTGGCCTGTGATGCCCGTGATGAGGGCAGTTTTTCGCCGAGAGGAGTCCTGTTGGGTCGGAGCACGGTCTACGGGAAAACGAGTTGTTTTGAGCATTCCATTGCTCTCCAAAAATCGATTCAACACGGACTCTTCGAAGTCCTGGGGGCAACATGTCACCTGATCTTAATTGGCGAGAAACTCGCGATTCATACGATGACCAATTGATTTAAGGTTAAGACTTACCCCACGGATGAGGGGACGTCAATGCCTGCCGGATGATCCAGCATCGCGAAAGGAATTTGCGCAATACAAGCTCAGAATTCCGGCTGCTGCCAGAACTTCTGGAGCTCTGCCTATTCGGTTTGGGAAGACGCGTAAAGTCGCGTTGTCAGATTTCTTCTGAGCATCTTCAAAACTCCATTAAGGAAGCAGAGCAAAGCTCTTGCTCGAGCTCTCCGCCCACCTCACGGATAACGTTGCTCTGCAAGCGCGTGCACACGACTCATGGATAATCGCCAAATCACACGTGATGATGCGCCCACGGTAGCCGATCTGACGCTCGATAAACACATTCTCGGGGAAGTCATCCGAAGAAAGTCTGAGGCCAGCCCGGCGTCGGATACTGGCCCGCTGGATTCTCGAGCACTTCCACACCAACACCCTGCGGGCGTGCCGTCTGGCGCAGTTCTCGCGCTCGGCATACTACCGGCGCAGCACGAAGCGGGATTGCACGGGACTGCAGTTGTGCGTATTCCGGGACATCGCGCACGCCCGTCCTCGTTTCGGCTATCGACGGATCACGGTAGTGTTGCGGCGTGAAGGCTGGCCCGTGAACTAAAAGCGGGTTCACCGGTTATATCAGATGGAAGGAAAGGACTACAGGTCCGCATGCGGGTGGGACGGCGCAAGCTGGATGACGCGTGGCGAGTTCGGTCGCCGCCGTCAAAACACGGAGGCCGCGTTGGTCACAAGAGTCCAGTAATGGACTGTCCTCAAACGGGAACATCGGCACGGGTCTTAGGCACGCAGTTCGATGTTGCCCTTGAAAAGGAAAGCACCTGAATAATTGTCAGGAATGGTACCGTTGAGGTATCGCGACTGAATCGTAGAGAGCACTCGGTCGCCAACAGCAGCTATATAGTTGGAGTGGCGCCCGTCAAGGTGCGTATGGGTGAGGCTGCTACGATCGGGCCGGATGTTTCGCAACCCATACTTGTGCAGCAGATCGGTCAGGAGGAGATAAGGTCTTCCGTTTCGTGGGATATACGATATTTTTCAGATGTTTCTATCGAGGAGATCGTGAGGGAATTGAATCAGGACAACGTGCAACCAAAGATCCTGAGCATCGTATGCTCCTCGCACGGGGTGCGTCTGATGGACGTGCCTACTCTTGCGAAGCAGTGTGAAGCACCATCAACCGTACCCTCCTGCGCTGCAACAGCGAACGCGGTCTCAAATGGTGTTGACATCGCAAGTGCACAGAGCGCAGCTTACGACCCCGGTGCCAGAATTCCGGTCTTCAGTTTCAACATTAGGAGACAGTGATGGACGAAGAATTCGAACTCGTGGATCTGGGCGATGCGAAGGAAGAAACCCGGTTTGGTCACTTCTTCCCGCCCACGGACGGCATCAACGAATATCGTTTCTAGTCGTTCGTTGACGGCAAAGGAGTGGTGAGTCCGCTGGATCACCACTCCCCGTCGACGGAAAGCGACCCGATGCACATCCAAAACAGTTCCATGGAGCCTCTGCAAGAGTGTGTCCGAGTTTCCGACACAGGGCAGTCCGGAACGCATCAGAAGCGCTACTGTCTTCCGCGACAGGTCTACGCCTGCCGCAGTCAGGGTGCTGTGGTGTTTCTCGATGCGAGACAGGATCGCTACTACGGGATGGGTGGTGTCGAGATCGTCCGTCTGCTCGATTTTATCGAATGTTCCGATCTCGATCACTGCCCGCGAGACGCCAACCCACCGGGGGACATCCAGCGGCTAGACCGCCTGGCCGATACCCTCATTCAACGCGGCTTGCTCTGTCGCGCTAGTGATGAGGGGTCTCGGGTGCCCAGGCAACGCCTGGCTCCGCCGCAGATCGATCCGCCGCTCCTCGATGTGGTGAACACTCGGTCACCGCGGCTGTGTGACGTGGCTAACTTCTTCTTCGCCTGTCTGAGAGCCGCGTGGTCGTTGCGGTGGTATTCACTAGGAGCTATTGCGTCGGGCATCACGGGCGCGCGTCGCGACAATAGTCCGAGCGCGTTGCCCGCAACCCTTGAGCTCGCGCGGGTATTCCAGAGCCTGCAGTGCTGGTTCTTTTCCAGAAAAAACCGCTGCCTGTTCAACGCACTATCGCTGGTCTATTTTCTACAGCGTTACGAGCACTTCCCGCACTTTGTGATCGGCGTTCAGACGGCACCGTTTGCTGCACATGCTTGGGTGCAGGGGGATCACATCGTTCTGGACGGTGATCCCGAGAACGTAGGGCACTTCGCGCCCATTCTCGTAGCCTGATTCGGGCAGCTGACAGGTGCTGCGTTATTTGGCGTTGCTGTGGAATCACCCTTCCAGCGAATCTTCCGCCACGGCGAAAGTGCTCACCGAGCGCCTGATCCAGAGTTCGCCGAAATGGGTTCAAGTGCTGAGCCAACCGGGTCTATCGCTCCATCTATTGCCCGGACCCTCTACGTGCTACGCAGCACACCCTGTTGGCGAGCGCGGCGGGCAGGTTCTAGGGATTCTGTTTGATCGCCAAAATTCTCAGCGCAGCAGTGTGGGCGCCGAGCGATTTTTTGGTGCTGACGAGACGCGCAAGATCGAGGGGAGTCGCGGGCGTTACTTGACGGAACGCTACTGGGGTCGATACGTCGCCTTTCTGTACGACGCCGAGACCACGCATATCCGGGTCCTGAGAGATCCGATCGGCGACATTCGTTGCTACAGTGCACGGCTTCCCGGCATTTCAGTCTACTTTGCTTTCCTTGCGGACTTCCTGCAGCTCAAGGCAGCGCGGCTCACCGTCAACTGGGAGCACATGAGGCTTCGGGTGATCACCGGCAACTCGTGGGCGGAGGAAAGCGCGCTAAACGAAATCGAGTGCGTCCATGCCGGTGAGTGCGTCGAGCATCGCGGCACCCAGATTTCACGACAGTACTTCTGGCATCCGTTCAGCATCGCCCGGCTGCCGCGAATCGAGACCTTCGAGAGTGCCGCGGCTCAACTGCGTTCAACAACCCGGACCTGCCTGGACGCTTGGGCCTCGCTGTATCCGAATGCAGTCCATCTTCTTTCGGGGGGACTCGATTCTTCAATTGTATTGGGCGCCCTCGCCACCGCTGCAGCCAAAATAACGGTGACGTGTCTGAATTTCCGCACCCGCGATGCGGACTCCGATGAGCGTCGGTATGCACGCCTCGCCACGGCACGCGCCGGTTGCGACCTAGTCGAGCTCGAGCGCAAACCTTCGGTCGCGTTGGAGCAGATCTTCCACTGTGACCCCTGCGTAGGTCCAACGAGCCTCGTTATGCGCGGGCTCGAGGTCCAGCCGCTCGTGGTGGAATGGGCTGAGTCTCGCCAAGCTCCAGTGGTGTTCGCCGGCGATGGTGGGGATATCGTGTTCTTTCGCGGCTGGCCGCAGCTAGCCGTCATCGATTATGCGCACTCTCGAGGGCTGCACCGCCCGTTGATCAAGCTCGCTACGGGCGCAGCAGGACCGACGCAGTTGTCGGTGTGGCAGCTACTATACGACGCAGTCGTGTATGGTGCGTTACGGCGTCCCTGGGACATCCGGAGCTTGATGTTTGAGCACTACCGACTGGTCACGGATGAAGTCATCGCGAGTGCACTCAGCGGGCCCGATTTCTTGAACCCCTGGGGACTACCGGACATCGATCTGCCGCCCGGGAAACGGCTGCACGCATATAGCATCACCCGCCCCCTGCTCTTTCGGGATCCGTTCTCCAGCCGTAGTAACACCCTCGACTTCATCAATCCACTGATCAGCCAGCCGGTGGTCGAGCTGTGCCTGCGGATTCCAACCTACGTTCATGCGGCAGGGGGCACTGATCGAGCTGTTGCGCGTGCGGCGTTTGCGTCCGATCTGTCGCCGGAACTCCTCGCGAGAACATGGAAAGGAGCAGCCGATCGACATTTGCAGGACATGCTCGACACTCATCTCGATCTCGTTCGTGAAGTGTTGTTGGACGGCGCCCTGGTGCGGACCGGTATCCTCGATCGCAGGCGATTGGAAGAGGCGTTAGCCGCAACACCGGTTCGCAGCAGGAGTCACCCGACCGAGCTGTTCGGGTATCTTTGCACCGAGGCATGGCTGAGTCATTGGGAAAACAGAGTGGCATTGGATTCAGAACCCGTCAGAATTCAACATTGACACCCGCCATCAAGAAGGTCCCGTTCGCCGACGAGTTGGTGGTGTCGAAGTTCGGCGCGGGCGCGCGCTGCGAGTTGGGTGTCACAAAGGGCGGTCGGTGATTGAGGAAGTTCTTGGCTGAGAACACAAATCGGGTGTTACCCCAGTACTTGCCCTTTGGGACCGTGTACCCGAGGGTGACGTCGAAGGTCTCCCAGGAGCCGATGCGTTGTGGCGGGTCGGTTTCCGTATTCCAGCCAGACCCGCTGTAGTTGAAAAACAGCGCTGCCCGATAGTCGCCCGTGCTCCAGGTCAATCCGAGCCGGCTTCTTAGCAGCGGCGGGTTGAACACCGTTGCGCTCAGTCGCTCGTCACGTGTAGCGGGAGTGAGCTGCTGCCGCAGATCCAGGTAGGCGATGTTTGCGGAAGGCTTGAACTCCCCGATCTGCGTATCATGGCCGTAGGTCACGAGGAGATCGGCACCGGTGGCACGTTGATGGCTGATGTTCTGATTCAGGTCGTTAATCAAAACTACAGCCTGGCTCGGCAAGTACCCATTCCCAGCATGATTCACCAGCGGGGATTGAGCGAGCGTTTGGGTAATGAGTGCCCCGGACGGGGGGCGGGCGATATAAGGGCCCACATTCGGATCGGACAGGGGGTCCAGGATGTCGGTCGTTGGATACTCGATGCGCTCGCGGTCGTTGATATCATACAACGTCAATTTGACGACCAAGTCGGATGGGCCCAAAGGTGCGAAGGCGAAGTCCACTGTGACACTCGAGGAACTCTCCGGACGAAGGTGCGGGTTACCGCCAAATTGGAACAGTGCAAGACTGCTGTTGCCATTTGGCGAGTTCGGGTCGTTCACAAATTTCAAAGTGGTCTGGGAGGGGCCGTACTGTTGAACGAGCGTCGGCGGCCGATAGGATGTACCCCAAGAGACCCCTAAGCTGAAGTTGCGCGCTGGCGCGTACGACAGTGTAACTTTGGGATTCGTGGTCGAGCCGAGATCGCTATACCATGCGGTCCGGCCCGCTATGCGCAATGAGAGCGAATTCGCCTCTGCATCCACGTCCTCCCCTGAATCGCCCCAAGGCAGTATCGGTATGAGTCCTTCCACAAACACGTAGCGAATGCGTCTTCGTTGCGAGATCCTGACCGGCTGTGGCGGGCTACTGTCAAACAGGAACGTTTCCTCGTTGTAGCCGCCGCCCGCCGCAAACTTCCAGGGGCCATTGGGCAGTTCGGGTAGTGAGCCGTCCGCACCCACTTCCATCGAGCGCAGGCGGTTATCCAACTGGTTGCTCTGGTTGATGGGCGGACTGCCGTCCGACAGCAGCTGTGCAGGGCTGTGCACATTGTCTGTAGATACACTGGAGGTGACGACTCCGGACCAATCGGCTCCGAGGGGAATTCGAACAGTCCCGATGGTAGCGTACTGCTTTACAGACGAACGAGTCGCAGCTAAGGTGCGCGGAGACAGAGCGTCGAGGTTGTCTGTTGTATCGCTGTTCCGAGCTGTGTAAATCCCGAGCAGAGACGCTTTGAGGTTATTCTGGAACTCTCCCTGTGCGCTCAAGAGGCCGGAGCAGCCTCGTGTTGCCGGCAGCAGGGTCGTCCCCGAGATCGTTATCGGCACATATTTTCGTTGGCTGGAATCGATCGCGTCCTGCTGGGCGCAGTCCACTGCGGCGTAGGCATTCAATTCTCCCCAACTGCGCCCCCCGATTGCGCTGTAGTGCTGTAGAGAGCCCCCGCCGTTGATGGCGCTGCCCCCGGCCACCCTCACCTGCAGTCCCTCGAACTTGTCATAAAGAACGACGTTGACAGTGCCGGCGACCGCATCGGCGCCATAAATCGCGGATACATCCCCCGTGACGATGCCGATGCGTTTGACTGCCAGGATAGGCACACCCGTCACGTCGACTGCACCGTAAGATTCCGCTGTGGCGACCCTTTGCCCATTGACCAGCGTCAGCGTGGAAGAGGACCCCATACCACGAAGATCCGCACTCGAGGCGCCCGAGAGTGAGACGATGTTCTGTGAGCCCCCGGCGTCGACCACAGTGGGATTTTGGCCGCCAGGAAAATTTTGCGGCAAAGCTCGCAGCGCCTCCCCGAGGTTTTGGAAGTCCGATTCTTTGAAATCCGCTTGGCCAAAACTGATGAGGCCCGGCCTTGGGCCGCTGTCGAGATCGAAGTTCTCGCGAATGTGCGATCCCGTCACGGTGACGGAGGACATCGAGTCCTCGACGGGGGGCGCCTCGCCTTCCGGGCGGCGATCTGGCCGCGGGCGTCTTCGTCGCGTGCGCTGTGGGGGAGCCGGTTTGACGTAAAGAAAACCTTGGTCGATGGTGGCGCTCAATCCGGAGCGTCGGAGCAACAGATCGAGTGCGTCTCTGGCACGATACCGACCGTGAATGGCTGTAGTGTGATGACCGGCGAGATCGGCGGTGTCGGACGAAAGCGGAATGCCGAGACTGAGCAGTGCTTGCTCGAGCGATGTGCCCTCGGCAACGTCGACGAGAATCCACGGGTTGTCTTCTGCGGCAAAGGACTTGTTCGTAACCAGCAACAGCAGCAGAAACAGTGCGCTGAGTGTGGATATCGACCGAGCGACGCGCTGGTGTTGGACATCACAACTGCGAGTGACTTTCATCGGCTCCTCATTCGGTCGTAACTAGCCTCCCCAGACCTCAAAGTCCGAGGAGGGCTCATGACTTCCTGTATGAGACTTCTATGTCACTGGCGGTTGACACGCGATCGGGGCGCTCACCTCCTGACTTCCTGATGATCCACGTCTCGTACCTGCTCTATGCGCATAGCAGCATACGGGTCCACCTGGGACACGCAGGCGGCTTGATTCAGACATGCGGATCGGATGTAGAGGTACGTGAGTACGAATCTGGAGCGAAACGCTCGAAGACATCAGGACTACGGATGAACTCCGGGGCACCCCGGCACGCTGCACCGGATGACTATCCGGTGTCGGTTCTCCTCAAACTCAACGGGGTAGAGGTGTTTCAGACCATGTACCCATTGAGCGGCCTGCTGCGAATCGAGCTGATCGATGAAACCGGTGAAGCGCACGGATCTCAGGGCACGGTCCAGGTCAATTTGTTTCCGCAGATACAGCTGAACGTCCTCAATGACTAGGGCGAGCGGCTCGCCGCGATAAACGCGGCGTCCGGACAGCCAGGACATAATCGCCGCTACTGGGACAGCGCGCGGCGCACTCATCTCACCGCTCGCGTCACCGGTCACTTCCTCACCGCCTGTGACGCGCGTCTCGGTGGCGATGGCATGCGTTTTGGGACTGACTGTGACAGACCCTTCCTTCACAGACACCACCACAGCGCCATCCAAGTAACGACGCACGTTGAACTCGGTTCCCTCATCGACGATATGGGTGTTGCCTGCATCTAACTGGAAGGGTGCGGTCGGATCATGTTGAACCTTGAAATAGGCCTCGCCCTCGAGCAGCACCAAGCGACGGTGTCGACTCGAAAACAACCCCGTCAATCGGCCAGACCCACTCAACGTTACGGTCGAATGGTCGGGCAAAATGATCTGCTGGGGTGCGCCGGGTGGGTTGGTGTAAACGTAGGCTCGAGCGAGCGTAATGTCCGACAGACCGGTCAGGCGCGGGATCCACATCAGGGCGATGAGTGCCCCAATAGCAACGCATAAACAAAGGAGGATCGGACGGACGCTTGAAGATCTTGGGTTCGGAATGTGCATCTCATTCGATGAATCAAACTCGCCGGGGGCTCCGACCTCGAGATCGGAGGTGTCGGCATGCAGCTCTGCGCTGCTGGGTAACGAGGGCGGCGGCAGTGTGCGCAGCAGCGAATGCAAACGACTCACGTTCCGATATTCCGCGAGATTGGCCGGGTCCCTGGCCCACTTGCGCCACTGTCTCTCGAGCACGCGAGGCAGCGTCGAATTCTGCCGGCCTTCAAAGTACCACCTGCGCGCCTGGCGCCGCCGTTCATCGTGGAGATTAACGACCCAATTCGTGCCACTCATTGCACTCCCTCCTTCTGGTGATCCTCACAATTCAGGTGATGCTCGAGCGCTCGACGACACGCCTCGCTGCCTGCGTCGAGGTAGCGCAAAACCTGTCGTTCGCTGATCTCAATGCCTTGCGCAGCAAAGCGGGCCACGATATTCCTGGGCGTCAGTCCTTCCCACAATGCCCATCGGAACGCCGCCCGACACTTATTCGGAAGGTCTTCGCAGGCCTGTTGCAACACCCGCTGCTGCTCTTCGCTCAGACACAGCGATTCGGGTGACGGAAAACTATGCTCGAGCTCATAGTCAAGTGCCGGCTGGACACGACGACGCATGTCATCGTGTCGGTACTCATTGCGAAGCTCGTTCCGGACCGCCTCGCGCCAGTAGCCCCCCAGGTTTTCGATGACGACGGCTTCCTTGACCTTCTCGAGCACTCTCTGGAAGGCGCGAGTAACGATCTCCTCCGCCTCGTCCCGGCGGTCTTTTTTGTGGCGCGACAGTCCACCCTGCACGCGCTCGACCAACCTGCGGTATTCGCGCTTGTAAACCTCTGTCAGGCGCTCACGCGTCCGGGAGTCGGAAAGGGGAGCCTGCGCTTCGGGTTCTTTGGTATCGGGGCTCATGATCGTCGTCCCTGGATCGGGTGATAGACACACAAGACGGTCAATTCAGACATCCGTACGCCCTGAATAGGGCATTTAGGTCAAAAAATTATTATTTTGTGTGGGGAAACCGTTGTGCGATGTCGTTTTGCAGCATCTCACGTGTCCAGGCGCAGGGCTGCAACAGGGCTGTTCAGCCCAGCCTGGCCGTAGTCAAGGAAGACCCGAACGCAACGAGGTACCTTCATGACACGGCAGATCTGTTCTGTGATTGAATTCGCGCACCGACTTATGGGGCCGTTGTCCCAAACGCATCGCAAAATTCCCGTCGCGGTCGCGTTTCGGGTGCTGGTACTCTGGGCAGGTATTGTCTGCGTCGGCAGCGTCGGGGTCGCCGGACAGAGCCCGGGCCAACAAACTGCAATCGATGAATCGGGCGAGATCAATCTACGCGAGGAAGGGATCACCGTAGTCCCTCAGTCCCGCGTGTCGGTCCATAAGACGGCAGATATGCTGCTGGTGCATGTATTCGAGGGAGAGGTTTTGTTCAAACGGCGCGAACCAACGCGATACCCGGTTGTGGTGACTGCCGGTAACGCCCAGCTCAGCAAAATCCGCGCAAGCGTCTGTGTCCAGGTCCGCAAGGAATGCACTATTGTGAATGTATTGGACGGCGCCGTGGAGCTGTCGGGCCTGCAGGCGCAAGAAAATCGACTCGATTTGGGCGGAATTCCCTTGCGAACAGGGGACCGGGCGGAACTGAGGAAGATCGGCAAGGAGATGCAGTTTTCCTTTATACCTGCGGGCTTGGAACGGACGCCCTTCGCCGGCAGCGGTCCCTGTAGCACCATCATCCGATTCAGTTCGCCTTATCGGAGTTCGGCTCCTGCTCGAGCCCGATGAGAATCGTGTTGCCCACACGACGCGTCGAGAGGGTGAGCGGCCGAAAGTGCTTCCTCAACACGTTGACGAAGTCTTCCGGGTTGGTCGAATCGAGGGCGACGGTAAGCTGTCGATCCGCGAGTGTAGGGTCCTCGATGATCACCTGGATAGGGTTGTACCGATTGAGCTCGGCGACGATCTCAGCCAGTGTGGCGTGCGCGAACGTCAGCCTGCTACGGCTCCACATAATTTGCCGTTCGACCTCCAGTAGATCCGGCGGCTTCACTTCGAGCGTGCTGTCCTCGTGGATTGCGATCTGACCTTCCTGGAGGACAACTGGAGCAAAGGGCATAGGTCGCCGCGCATCCGTTTGCGAAGCACTGAGTATCACGCTACCCCTAACAACCGCCACAGCAATCCCGCCGCTGGTTCGATATTTGACTTCGAAAACTGTGCCGACATCCTTCACCACGAGACCGTCGGCCAGGAGTGTAAATGGGCGCGCACTTGGGTGAACCATCGAGAAGAGTGCCTCACCTTTGATCAGTGACGCCTGCACAGCGTGATCGGTGATCAGCAACTCCATATTGGAGTCGGTGTTGAGAGTCACTTGCCCCCGATCTGCGAGAGGAACCACTCTCCGTTCTCCGACTTTCGTGCTGTACTGCAATCTCACGTGGCTGCCGAACTCGACTATGACTGGTGAGAGCCAGGCAATGAGAGACAGACCAACAGCGACCGCCACGTCTCGAATGATGAGATGACCGGTCGCCTCCCCGGCTGGGGGGACTTTTCCGCTGTTGGACTCCCTCCGCGAGGGCGAGCGCCGGAACCGGAAAAGCAGCCGGATAACGGCAGATTGGACTGCGATAAGGCCGCATAGACAGGATAACGTCAAAACAGCGCCCAGCTTGCGGGGCGCGTCAAGCAGTGCCAGGAGTGCACAGCCAAGAATCGCGGCGGTGAACACAAAGGCATGCGTCCGCCGATTGATCGGGCGGATGAGGACGCTCTCAATCGACTCCTTCAGGCTTTGTGTGGGTGGCATGCTGTGTCAGCGATTAAAAGGGCGCAAGACGAGCTCGCCGAGTGATGTGATGGATACCCAGGCGTAAGTAAAAAACGCTATCAACTCGTGGAAGCTGATGAATGCTTCTCTGAAGCCGTCGCTGACCGTGGATCGCAGCATGAAGCCATGAACCAATGTCAGTCCCCCCAAAATGGCACACGCAATAATGACGCCCTCGCCGATGTTGCGCAGTATTTTAGCGAGGTCCGAGCGGACCAGAGCTTGCAGCCATTCGGGCATGGTCAATGTCTCTCACGCACCGGTGGCTTGCTGATCCCACATACAGGTCCACCAACGATGGATGGCTGCACCTGGCGGTCGTGTTTGATTGTGCTTGTTCAGGTCACCACGATCGCCAACATTACCACGCTGGAAGTCTTCTATCTGTAGACTATGAGCGTCAAATTGGAAGCGAGCGAGGATGCCTTGGCTGAGGGACTTAGGACTGCATAACACGTCAACAGAACCGGAGGTGGTAAGATGTGCCTGTTCTCTAACAGAACTGCGTGCGGTCGCGCTTCCCGATGGAGCACGGGGAGCGCTCAACACCAACTCTGGTGTACAGTGTTGTGTCTACAATCGAATGATGTAGTGTTGGACCGACGAAGCCCTTTTACGGAATCCCCGACTGGCGTGTCGAGGATCGCGGCTTTGCTTCCGCAATACCCGTTGATAGCGAGCAAGGCGTTCGCTTTAGCTGCGATCTGTCGACCATTCAATTTGCATTACTAACGAAGGTTCATCCCATTTACTTTCCATAGGTTATATACGCGGGGTTGCTGTAGCATTGGTTCTTTCATTAACCAATGATCTATACATGATTAAGATCAAAAGACCGACGGTTGCCGACTTGCGCTCCCTAAAGGGGCAGCGGGTATTAACGCAGATTCTGGTTAGGTCCACAGACGAGGCCGCGGCCGCAGCCCGTGCTGGGATTGAGATGGTGAGTGTCGATGAGACGGAATGGTCTCCGGCTTACCGAGATTTGATGCCTGAGGTCTTCGTCACGGTTGGCCTCCAGTATGCCCATCATGCGACCACAGACGAGTATCTGCGCGCAGCGTTCGCGGCCATTCGTATTGGCGCTGATGCTGTCTACTGTGCAGCCAGTGTGCAGACTATCGCCCGAATGTATGCAGAAGGCATTCCAGTAGTAAGCCATGTGGGACTCATTCCCACCAAGAGGACGTGGACCGGCGGCTTCCGTGCCGTCGGAACCACTGCGGCAAGCGCTCTCAAGGTATGGCAGGACGTCCAGGAACTAGAAGCGGCAGGCGCGTTCGCTGTGGAAATGGAGGTCGTTCCTGACCGAGTCGCGGCCGAAATTCACAAGCGTACGAATCTCCTGCTTCTGTCTATGGGAGGCGGGCCGCACTGTGACTGTCAGTATCTGTTTGCGGAGGACATTTTAGGCACTCATGACCAGCACTACCCGAGGCACTCCAAGCGATATCGTGACTTCAAATCCGAATTCGCACGGCTACAGCAAGAGCGTGTCGCTGCCTTCCGCGAGTTCAGGAATGACGTGCAATCAGGTCGCTACCCTGGCCCAGAGCATTGTGTGCGAATCTCTGACGCCGAGTTAGAGTCGCTGGTGGGACACTTCCGTAAAATCGGAGCCGTGGCATCGGAGTCGTAGCGTTGGGGCGCTTTATCTAAGCGCCTCGATCTTCAGAATCCCCAGCCCGCCGCGTGGGGTGTGGTCCCGTTTCAATCTGACATGCAGGTTGGCGAGCTGCTCGGTCGAATATACTTTGGGCTTTCCCCCATTCCACAAATCGGTCACCCTAAATTCAACTGCGCTGCCTCGCCCAAGAACCCCCACCGGAATCTGCATCACCAGATTGGCGTCCTTGTTAGTGTTCCGATTTGCGGCAATAACGATTGCTGTATTGCCATTCCATCTCATGTACGGAACAGGGGTCTCCACATCCGACTGATACTTTATTGCCGTCAGTGGCGGTTTGATGTCGCCTCGAATCTCCGGCGCAAGCACAGCGCTTTCCTGCTTACGAATAGACAACATCCTTTTGACATCCTCAAACATCGAGTGATGCTCACGCTGATCAAATTCCATCCAGTTTATCTGGCCTCCGTAAAGCCAACGGCCTTTACCCGGATTCGCGCCGCCGTAAAGATCCGGGGAGAGATCCGGGAGCGGATGAAACGTGGCATCGAACTCCTCTCCTGCCATGAACAGCGGAATCATAGGAGTAAACAGGAAGGAGTAGCCGAAGACAGCACGACTTCCTTGTGCGGCATAGGGACTCTTGTCTGTGGGAAATCCCATCCAACCATTGTCATGGGCACTAAGTTGTATTGAAGAACTGTATCCATAGAAGGAGGACAGGAACAGATTGGTCACCGAACCGGAGCTATCGTAGCTCAAAGGCTCCCCATCACGAAGGCCATATGCCCATCGCGTGGGGTCCTCGGTGGTATCCGTGGAAACCCGCCTGACAACAATGTTCTCGACAGGCTCTTTCGAAAGCCCGCGGACTGTCAGTTCCACCTCAGATCGACCTAGCGGACGTGATAGCTGATGGGAGATTCGATCGGTCGTGAATCCGTTGAAAGCCACCAGCAGATTCTGCTGCGCAGTCGTGCTTCCTTTACTCTTGGTGTGATCCGCGTATTGAATTTCTACATCATAGTCATCGGTCCGTGCGAATCGCTCTTGATATATTGCAGGCACGTCGTTCACATACGGAGCCCGCAACTTCCCCGTGTACGGGTCACTCACCGTGTTCGTAAATTGGGTAAAATCCGTGACCCCGGGGATGACCGGGTTTAATTCACTAAAAATAACGATCGGATGTCCTGAGCGGAAAGCATTCTCACGTATTCGAGCCCAGAGGTCCGCTCGGAAGATATCCACATCCAGCCGGAATCCGTCGACCCCATAGCGTGTAACGTAGTCTGTCCACAAATTGACCCACCAGTCATCAAGGTCTGTGTGTCCTCCAGACCAATCATAGTCAATCATCCGCCAATTGCCTCCACGAAACCAATCGGGATGCAGTTTGGTCAAGGAACTCTGAGGCATAACGCCATGGGTGATGACATCAAGAAAAATCTTGATGCCGCTTCGATGTGCTTCGTCGATCAGCGACTTGAACTGCTCCACCGTACCGAGAGTCGGATCGAGCTGGCCCGGCTCAATGACTGCGTACTGCGTCCAAATATTGTAGAAATGATGCGGATCAGATAGCGAGAAGCCGGTCAGCCAGATGGCAGTGATACCTAAGTCCGCGAGATAGGGAATCTTTTCCTTAAGACTGTTGAATGTCCCGCTCTCAGGTCCATTGGGCGAGGTAAATGATTTGGTCGCGATTTCGTAAATGACCAAATCCTTGGTCCATTCCGGCGACTGTTCAAACACGGGTGCAGGCTGGATCGGAGCTTCCTCCGCAGCCACGCATACCAACGTGTTAGTCGAAGCAAGGAGAATAGACAGGACCGATAGGACAAAAGAGTGCCCATGGGGTCCACAAAAGAGTTTCATAGATCCGAACGTCCCACTCTATATTTTTGACGGATAATTTCGATCGCTCTTCGAGCTAGCCCGTGGCCCGTCATGATCAGATCTCCTAATCTACTGACGCGCGGCTCCCAACATCCGTTTGAGTGAAGCTCCGGCTCGTTACATTTTACCTCATCTGAAATAGATCCATATTTCCCCGACAATGGCGAGCACCAGAATACTGAGAAGCAGATTCACGCCACGCGGATCTGACAAATCATCGCTCGAGCGGCGGTTCCACAGGGTCAGTTGACGGACTTCTTCCGAAGGCGAGGATTTACTAAGGAGTCCAAAAAATATAATGATCACAACAGATACAAAGAACAGTACCAGCGCGAAATGGAGGAAATTCAGCTTCACCATAGCCAGCCATATCCCTGACAGCTCGGCCTTATTCACCTCCAGCGCCAGCCTCACAGTCCCGATAACAAACCCAACAATAAGCGCTGCCATAGCCCCGGCCGCGTTCGCCCTCGGCCACAGCACACCGGCCAGGAATACAGCGGCAATGGGTGGAGCTATATAGGACTGAACATTCTGGATGTAGGTATAAAGCCCCGAGGACAGCACACCAATAAACGGGATCCACGCGAGGCTCAGAAGAACCATCAGCCCTGTGACAATCTGACCCACTCGTAGTAGTTTGTGCTCAGATGCATCGGGCGCAATGTGTCGATACAGGTCCATGGTTACGACCGTCGCACACGAATTGAACACCGCAGAAAGCGAACTCATCAGGGAAGCCAATAACCCCGCGACCACGAATCCCCTGATACCCGTAGGCAAGAGGGCACCCACCAGGGCCGGAAGCGACTGATCAGGCCGGTCATAGTGGATAACGCCCTTCTTCAGCAACACGTACGCAATAAGACCCGGAACAATGAAAATAAATAACGGCAACTGCTTCAGAAGAGCTGCAAAGATGGTACCAGTACGGGCGGTATCGATATTCCGAGCGGACAGTGTCCGTTGGACGATAAATTGGTCTGTACACCAGTACCACACGCCAAGGATTGTTGTTCCGAACACCAGACCGGTCCAGGGATACTTCGCATCCGACACAGACCGCCAAAGACTGAGCGCATCGGGCTGCACACTAGCTTCAAGTTCATTCCACCCCCCAATCTTATCCAACCCGATTACGGTGACGACAACGGCTCCGCCGATGATCAGAAAGATCTGCATTAGATCGGTGTACAACACCGCGCGGAGGCCGCCCGCAATGGTATAGATGCCGGTGGCGATGGTGACGATGACCGCACCAGTCCAGAAATTGACGCCCATCAACGTCTCAAACACGATGCCACCGGCAGCAATGGTGACCGAAATCTTGGTCAACACATACCCGATGATGGACACTAGCGCGAGGTAAAACCGGGCTGCAGGCGAATACCGGCGCTCAAGAAACTCCGGCATGGTGTACACGCCGGACCGCAGGTAAAACGGAACGAACAGCCAGCCCAAAATGAGGAGCGCAAACGACCCAATGATCTCGAACTGGGCCGCTGGCATTTCCCCCGCAGCTCCGCTTCCGGCAAGGCCGATCACATGGTCGGAACCAATATTCGCCGCGAAAATGGAAGCACCGATAACAAACCAGCCGACATTACGACCGGCGAGAAAATAGTCTTCTGACTCCTTTTTTCCTTTACGGGTAGGCCAGAACGCTACGGCAAAAATTGCAGCAAAGTATGCAAGGACTATTGCCCAGTCCCAGGGAGCTAGGTGGCTCATGTTGGGGGATATACTTAGGTATGCGAAGTACCTTCATCTCCCTGCGCTCTCTGCTTTCGCCGAGTGTCCTTATTCTCGTTCCACGGGAATCGACGGCTGATCGGGTACGGTCTATCGGGTAGTGTGGAACTCAGCACCAGCGCACGCCTCGGTTCATTGGTCGAATTGGGGCCCGCGTAGTGCGCGGTGCGGTTGCGATGTATCGTGAGTCCCCCGGCGGGAAGCGGACACGGCACCGCGTTGAGGATCACAGAATCGTCAACCATCTCCAGCCCATGTACCCGTGGATCGTTGCCAATGCTGCGATGCTCCAAAACCTCCCACTCATGGCTGCCGTCGTTGAACCAGAGACACCCATTTTGCTCAGTCACTTCTTGCAAAGGAATCCAGATTGATATCGAGCGGTACTGACGATCAGGCTTCCAATACGCTTCATCTTGATGCCAGGGCGTGGGCGCACCAATACCCGGTGGCTTCAAAATCGCGTGAAAGATGTCGGTTTTTGTCCCCTCGCCCATCAATTGCCGAGCGATGTCATGAATGGTCTGGACAAAAGGTCCTACCAATGAAGGGTAGTAGAGATGAGGATGCAAAATCTGGGGCAACACAGCTGGGCGGCCTTCTTCATCCGAGCCGGCGAGATCAAACTGGTTGCCCTCTTCCCGGCCCGCCCGCTCCTCGAACATGCGATCATAGAGGTCGCGCAGACGGAGAATCTCCTGGTGGTCGATTACAGGTTCTGTAACCGCCAGAAAGCCTGAATTATGAAAACTTCGCACCTGCTCGGCGGACAACATCAAGGCGGTCCTCGCTCCTACGAGGCAACCATTAAACCGGATCCGCAATCCATGCGTCGTTCAAATTCGTGCGAACCGAAAATGAACACGTCGGACCGTATTGTCTTCGGTTCCGGATCCCGCGGAACTCATACAGTAGTTCCTGAAATACTGGAGATCGGTTGGGGACATTTTTCCGTTGCCGATCGCGGACACCTCCGCCCACACAAACACGTTGATGCCTTCGAGATTTGCCTAATCCTCTCGGGAGAGGTGGAATGGAGCACATCGACCTCGTTGGATGTCCTAAGGGAAGGCGACGTATATTTGACTCAGCCAAACGAAGAGCACTGGGGTCTGGATTCGGCGATGCATCCCTGCACCCTGCACTGGCTAATCCTCGGATCTCCTGAGCACGACTTCGCATGGCCCGGCCTTGACCCCCGATTGGCGGCTTACCTTCACTCCCACTTGCGCAAAATGCGTTTCCATCGTTTACGTGGCACTCCAAAACTGCTGCAAGGCTTCAAGGGCCTGTTTGAAGAACACAATTTGACCTGCACAACACCGGCTGAACAACTCCTCCAGCAAGGCACCTGCCGCTCTGAACTGCATCGACTACTCATCGAGCTTGTTCGTACAAGCACAAGATACACCACAACACATGCGGTCAACAGCAAGGTCGCATTCCCAGAAGAAACATCCCGCGCACTCGCCATTCTGCGCCAAAATCGGCACGACCCCGCAGTAGTCCGTCAGGCTTGCGATAGGATCGGCACAGATTACAAAACTTTAAACGAGCAGTTTATTGAACATCTTGGGGCATCTGTGTTGCAGTACTCGCTGCGGCAACGGGTCAGGCTTGCACGTGATCGTCTTTTGAGTGCTGACACAACAGTCGCCGATATCGCATTTGAACTGGGGTTTTCCTCTAGTCAACACTTTGCAACTGTGTTTCGCAAGGTGACCGGGCTCACCCCCAGCCAGTACCGCAAGACTTCAGGAATTGTGCCCTGAAAAGGCCGACGCGGCCAATTCCAAAGCTCCGGGCTACGAGCACTAAGGTCGCGTAGCTGATGTGAACGCGATAGAATCAACACCCTTCGGATCGCGCATTCGTAGGAACTGGGCTGCGCAAGCGGTCCTTTACTTCGCGAATATGACAGCCACACGGAAGCCAGCAGTCCCTCAATTGTCGGCTATACCCAACCACAGCGTGTCCCAAAATACTTTGGGTCGTCTCGCATTGAGTGTTGTAGTTCCCGTTTATAACGAGGAAGAGGTCCTGCCCGCATTTCACGCCCGGTTAGTGTCGGTTATTGAGCGACTGGATTGTGTGGCTCAGATTGTTTACGTCAACGACGGCAGCAATGACCGCTCCGTTCTCACCATTTGCAGACTGCGCGAAGTAGACGACCGAGTCGCACTCGTTAACCTTAGTCGGAATTTTGGCAAAGAAATTGCCATCACCGCAGGATTGGACCATGTCTACGGTGACGTGACCATTGTCATAGACGCCGATCTCCAAGATCCACCGGAGGTCATTCCCGAACTCATTAGTAAGTGGCTCGACGGCTATGACATGGTGTATGCCACCAGGCGCAAGCGCGATGGCGAAACCTGGCTCAAGAAGGCAACAGCCAACGCCTTTTACAGACTGATCCACAATATGGCCGATACGCCAATCCCAGAGAACACAGGCGACTTCAGACTCCTGAGCATGCGTTGCGTAAAGGCGTTGACATGCTGCCGTGAAAGCCGAAGGTTCATGAAGGGACTGTTCGCGTGGGTTGGATTCAAACACATCGCGGTACCCTACGATCGCGACCCCCGCTTTGCGGGCCAAACGAAATGGAACTACTGGCGCCTCTGGAATTTCGCCATCGAGGGCATTACGTCCTTCACCATCGTTCCGCTGAAGGTGGCGACTTACTTTGGACTCATCACAGCCATTTCGGCCCTCACTTACGCTGCGATCATCGCTGCCAGAACGCTGTTATGGGGAATCGTAGTTCCAGGCTATGCCTCGCTAATGGTCGCCATACTGCTTTTGGCGGGCGTCCAACTGATTGCGATGGGTGTGATTGGTGAATACGTCGGACGGATTTTCATGGAGTCGAAAGGCCGGCCTCTGTATCTTCTGGACACGTACCTGAGTGCCCGAAATATGCAGTCGCCTCTCGAGTATCAAGGTCACGAGCCGACCGCCCGCTAAAACACCTTTGTGCAACTACGGCGTTGTCAAGACATATCAGGCCGTAACCCGATCTCGTTCCGGCACCTTTGGGCTGATAAATACCCAGAGTCGCGCCAAGAGATAGTTCCAGATTACGACAAGCCCAACAGCGAACAAAAGGGAGGGCGTCCCGGACAAACCCAGCCTATGAGTCGCGACATAAACGGTAAGAAAATTGATGATCAGTCCGCCCAACGATGTCCCCAAAAATCGGGGAACCGCACTGGAGTGCGCTCGCTCAGAACGAAATGTCCAGCCGTAGTGTAGGATATAGTTCATCAAGACGACAGGGACGAACGCGATCGAAGCCGCCACGGCGGTGGAAAGTGATGCGTATCGCACCAACAGATTGGTCAGAAGGAGATACACCCCAGTCGCTGCCAACCCCACTGTCACGAATCGACCGACTTCACTGAGCGATCCCACGAACAGCGAAAGCCGTTTTGTCCGGTTCGTCATCTCGCTCAAACTCCCGCAATTAGCGCGTGATGACGTAGAACTGCGTCCACAAAGCTGGCGCAAACCACGACTCACGCACCCGAGGCTCCAGACGGCTTGCCCATCTCTGACCCGCATTACCGAGAAACTCCGCGACAACGGGAATATAGAGCCCGGCCCTATACTCCTCGATGACTCGCAAGTTTGCGGCCGATAGCTGCGCTCGGACCGTTCCAACCGTCATTAGGTTGATATGTCCCATCTCTAGAACAGGCTCACGATAGACCAAGCGGGTCAGCCAAATAAGCCAAGGAGATAAGGCGAGACGAGCCGTCATTTCGAGCAGGCTATAACGCTGCGGTGTTGACAGCACCAGGATGCCTCCAGGCTTCAGGATACGTGCTATCTGCTGAAAGGCCCGACGGGAGTCCGCGATATGCTCAACCACCTCGGTGCATAGAACTAAATCGAAATGATTGCTGGGTAGCTGAGACTGGGTGATGTCGTCTACGACAATGTTGACCCCTGAGTCCCCGACATAGCGCTTTTCGATGGAGCTGAGATAGGCTCTCTCACAGTCTGCTACGTAGACCTCGCGGCAAACGGATTTTAGAACGGGTATGTAGATACCGGAACCTGGCCCGATTTCAAGGCCGCGGCTATCGCGTGTGCAGTGCTTCCGGATTGCTGCGGATATCCACTCGCGGCGGGAGTTGTGAAGCCATTGGCGAGTGGGGTTTCGAGAGGAGTACAACGTTTCCTGTAATGCGAGTAAGTCCGCTTGTTTCACATTGCGCTCCTACCGCCTGATTCCATTGCCTTGCCGACGCGACGCAATTTGACTAGTTTCAGGGCCTTCGTCCAGGTGTCATCGATCGGATTCGTCCCAACTGTTATGCGGTTCACCTGGAGTATGTAGGCGACAATTTGCAGATAGGTCTCCCGGTCGAGACTCCCCGGCTTTCCTTGTGGCATCGTGGACTGGATTCTGTCGAGCAGTTCGGCGGCCGATGCGTTTTCCCAGTGCGACAGAAACGCATCGCCAACCAGGGCAGGTGCAGGGGAATGACCAAGGAGGTTATCACCATGGCATATACTACAGCTCTTGTTGTACTGCTCTTTTCCTTGTAGGGAGTGTTCCTGAGGGAACATTTTTGGTGATACGATAATTTGCCCATAAGACCAAGGATGGTCTTTACAAATGTACGTGTATTCACCGGGTTTAGTGAAGGTGACCCAAGCCTGCTCTGAGGGATCAAGAGGTCCACTTCCCCACGAACCGTCTAGCGCCACAATTTCATGACGCAAGGTTCCGTTGTTGATGAATAAAACTGGAGAGCCGACCGGTACCCGTGCGCGATAGGGATTGAAGGTGTATTCGTCGATGAAGTACCGCTTGCCGGAGTCAATAAGAGTCTGTTTCAATGAAGTCGTTTCAATATCTGCGGTCTCAACTGTTGGACCGGAGAAGAACCCATCCTCCGCGGTTGGGATTGCTCGGCCTGGCACAGGAGCAATTTTCCCACCCAGCGTGAATGCCCAAATCGCAGGGCCCATTGCCACGGCTACATACTGCTCGCCGTCTATCTCGTAGGTGACAGGTGCCCCAAGAGCACCGGCCATCCCTGTCTGAAATTGCCAGAGGAGTTCACCTGTTGCAGCATCGTATGCTTCAACGTTGCCATCTCCCGAACTGCGGAATAACAGGCCGCCGGCAGTGGCAAGAGGCCCGCCCCCAAAAGATGCGGTCGGAATCGGCCTCCTCCATGCCACCTTGTCCGTCCGACTGTCGATCGCCACAAGATCCACATAGTGTTTGAGGCCAGGGACCGTGGAACTCCAATTTACAAAGTAAGGATCCTGCGATCGGCGCGCCCACCCTAGCCAGGAATGAGCTTGGACGTAGAAGTACCCGGTCTGGGGGCTGTAAGCCATGGGTGACGCCCGTGCCCCGGGAAAAGGTGTCAGTACATTCGCAGGATCTGTGGACGGAGGGGGGCCCGCCGGCGGTGTAAACACGCTGCAGCTCAAGACGAACCCACGGGGAATTCGCTCTTTTTTCCAGGCGTCGCAGCTCCTCAGGATGCTCTCGCCTCCTACCGGAAAAGGCTGCGTTGCAGACGTTTTCTGAGATGCCAGTTGAGGAACTTGCCGCTCTTCCACCGGGAGTATTGGCTTTCCCGTTTCGCGATCGAGCTGAAATAGGTACCCATCGGCGCGCAGAAGAGCGAGGGCCTTACGACGCACTCCCGCGACCTCCGTGTCGTACAAGATCACCGGCGTACCTATATCCGCCTCGAAAACATCATGATGAACAGCCTGGTAATACCACCGGAGCTCGCCAGTCCTGATGTCAATCGCCAGAACTGAACAGGTGTATAAATTATCTCCTTGTCGCCAGTCTCCGCCAAATGCCGGCACAGGATTGCCAGTCGCGAAATAGACCAACGAGAGCTCGGTATCTACAGGAGACTGGGTCCACACACCACCACCTCCCGTTTTCCACGTGCTATTCAACGACGGCCACGTCTCGTGACCAGGCTCTCCGGGACCAGGTATCGTGTATTTTTGCCAGATGACCCTCCCTGTCTGCGCATCTAACGCGGTAAAGCGGCCGCGCATGAAGTAGTCGCCATCGGCTAGCCCCTCAAAAACAATGCCGTTCGCGTAGATCGGCGCCGCAGAAGCCCATTGTCCGTTTTTGGGTTGGTCGCCCCCCGTTTGGCGGCTCCACACGAGTCGGCCGGTCTTCTCTGTCAAGCCGATGATATGGCCATCCTGCAGCCCTACGAATACCATCCCGCCGCCGGTCGCAACTCCCTTCCAATTCGGGACGCCCACCGCGGCACTTTCCGGCGCAGGAGTAAACTTCTCTCCAGCGCGATCCGGTACTGTCTTGTATTTCCAGATGCCGGCGCCGGTCTTCGCATCCAATGCATAAACCTGCCTGCCCGCCGTCACGAACATCAGGCCACCGCTCACCACGGGAGGCACGCGAGAGGTTCCCCCCTCATCAAAGTTCTTGAATACCCACGCCGCGCGAACCTTGCTGACGTTGGCGCGATTGATTTCAACGAGACTGGAATAGCGCGTGTTGTGCAGATCGCCGCCCACCAGGGTCCATTCCTTCGACGCCGATTTAGCAACTTCAGGGGAAGCGGAAATCCCCTCGGCGGTGCTCGATACCAGCAATATCGCAATCGCCAGTACAAACGGCAGCTTGATCACGAACGACAACGCAATTGACTTGTCGGGCTCTTGTGTTGTGTCTCTTCGTTTCACAGCCATGCTCCAAGAGCAGCGCCCCCCGAACCCGGGTATCCTCTATGCGGATTTCACTCCGAGGCTGTAGTTCGCCGCAGCACAATTCCATGCCACCCAGATCAAGACACCTGCTATGGCACTCGCAAACCATTCCGTTCCGCGGCCCACTAAATACCCCGCCAGAATGACATTCGCCGCAGCTCCAACGCCGCACACGATTGCGAACGAGATCATTTTCCCGATCCACAGTCCCCACCTAGTATGCAGCTCCCGCCTTTTACCGAGCGTGTTTACGGCATACTTGAACGCCATGCTGAGGGCCGACGCGATGATCTCCGCCGTCACGAAATTAACGCCGACTAGCCCGTGCAGTACCAAAACACTTGTCAGAAGCACTGTCGCGCCGATTACGCCAATAATTGCCGGGGACACGAACTGCAATGGAACGTAGCGCCCGACGGTCTTGTCGGTTAGCAACAGTAGGTATTCCCATACGACGCTCGCATCCAATTTACTCTCACCGGCTTGACGCTCTCCGAGCACAAAGGGAATTTCCCGGAATCTGACCGGCCGGCGTATCGTCAACAGAATGTCGAGGAGGATCTTGAAACTCAGCCCGGAAAGACCGTGCACGACCTCATCGAGAAGATCACGACGAAGTGCAAAGAACGTGCTCATGGGATCCTTCACGTCCGTGTTTAAGAGCGAGCGCCCCAAGGCGGTTCCGAGTCGACTGATTTGCTGCCTTCTCCTAGGGAAGTTTCCACAGCTCCCACCGTCGACATATCGACTACCGACTACCAATTCGGCCTCGCCCTCCTCAAGGACGTCGATCATCTTGCGGAGTACTGTTGGATCATGCTGCAGGTCACCGTCCATCAGCGCGAGATACGGTGCGCTTGACGCCAACATTCCCTCAATGCACGCCGTCGACAGACCTTTCCGGCCAATTCGCTGAACACATCGCACCTGCCTGAGCTCGCGGCCTAGTTCCCGCACAGCAGTCGCGGTGCCGTCGGGAGAATCGTCGTCTACAAAAATGACTTCCCAGTCCACACCTTCGAGGACTTCACCTAACCGCCTTACAAGATCATGAACGTTGTCTCTTTCGTTCAGCGTCGGAACGATAATGGTCACCAAAGGTGTTGCATTTCTTGATGCCTTCGATGACGTTGCGGTGCCAGCAGATTCGCTAGAGCCATGCTCGGATGTGCCGTCTTGCAACTCAGGGATCACTAACGTGGTCATTGACGGGGTCTCACTCGTGGCTGACGAAGCTCAAAATTCCATCCGAGAGCCCACGGATACGAGCCGACCGTGCGGCCGGAGAACCTCTTCACAACCGGCTGCCGTCAGATCCTCCTCCACCACTTCCGCTACTAGCTGCCGGAAGGTGGTCCGCGGCTTCCAACCCAGCTTCTCCCGCGCTTTCGTCGTATCACCTTGGCGGCTCTCGACCTCCGCAGGTCGGTAATACCTCGGGTCCACCGCGACAACACACCTGCCGCCTGCATCGATCCCCACTTCATCCACACCTGTGCTGGTCCACCGTAGGGTCATGCCGAGGTCCTCTGCAGCCGTCTTGACCGGTAATGCCGGTAATCAACGCACACCATTGCCTGGAGACTTCACCGGAACTCGGCGCAGCTCTTGGAAAGAGAGGGGTAGTAGGCATTCCTTTGCTCCACCGGCATCCCGGCTGCGCGATTATCCTTGGATGTGAATTACAGCACGCTGCAGACTCCGTCAACATTTAACCGAGGGCCGCAGAGTCAAAGCGCTTCAACTTGGAATTTTCCGACAGAAGACAACACCTAGTTAAGGTGATTCACGCTGGAAGCGATAAGGCCTGTCAGCTATCACTGATGCCCTATATGATGCTCTCGTACGGTTCGAGCAGCAATCCGCTGAGGCCGGTCACAATTGTCTAACGCTCCGGAACGCCAACACCCCGTGGATAACAGTAAGCGACTACCGAACTCTTTTCTCACCAATCCAAGCCTATCACAGGTGAGAGGGCGGAAAATTGTAAGATCCCTGGTTGGATCTCTATTAGGAGCGTTCTGTTTGGTATTGGCCCTGCGCCATGTGCGGATAGGACAGCTCGAGCAAGCTTTGGGTTCGATCCATTTCGCCTGGGTTTATGTGGCGCTCTGTACGTTTGCTTTGGAATATTCCGCCCGTATTGAGCGCTGGAAGCGGATGCTCCGACACGAAAATTCCGCGATACGGTGGCGCGACTGTGCCTGTCCGCTCTTGGCCGGATACGCCACTAATAATGTATTGCCCTTTAGAGTGGGGGATATTCTGCGAACGTTTGCATTCAATCATTTCCTGGGGGCGACGCCGGGAGTCGTGGTTGCAACATTGATTCTCGAGCGAATATTGGACGTGCTCGTACTTTCAAGCCTGGTTTACTGCGTCAGTACGGTTCTCGGGTCTGCCGACCCACACTTTCGTGCCATCGAGTCCTCCCTCCTCATTGCAATTTTCGTGAGCGGTATCGCCATACTTTTTTTTCCGCGACTGCTGGGACCCATTTTCGCCCTGCTGAGTCAAGTGCTTCGCTCGTTTGCGCCCAAACTCGCGGAGCGTGCGCTCCCTGAGTTTCGCAAGAGCATTGATACTTTCACCGCCATAGTAAGGCGGCAGGAATTGATCACACTTCTAGCACTCACCGCGGCGGGCTGGCTTTGTGAGGGGAGCATTTTTTGGTTCTCCGCGAAAGCGCTCCCCTCCCTGAGTTTTCCCAATGCCAGCTGGGTTGCCTTTCCGATGGGGGTTATCGCGACTCTAATCCCCAGTTCGCCGGGTTCTCTCGGGACATTCGAGTTCTTTGTGATGCTTGCGATGACCACCAGAGGAAACTCTGCCTCTGCCGCCGCCGCCTACGCGTTTCTTGTCCATCTGTTGATTTCCCTGCCTCCGATTATAACCGGTGGCCTATGTCTCCTCTTCGGCGCGGCAAGGTACGTCCGTCCCGGAAAAACGCAAGGAACGAATGGATGAGCCCGGAACCGATGGCCGACGAAGGGCTTTATAGCACTCTGCAGGGCGAGCGCCTCGGAAGGCGACACTGGGCCGTATTGCTTTGCTGCGCTGGCTTAGTGGTCGTGACTGGAATCGTTCTCTACGTACAGCTCAGGGCCGGGCTGAAACTCTACGATGATGACGATGAGATGGAGCAACTCGTCGCAGCGCAACTAATAGCGCACGGCAAGCATCTGTACCGGGATATTTTCGTCAATCACGGTCCAGTCCCGTATATGATTTCCCATTTCTACGCCTCGGTTGTCAGTCCGTCAGATTTCACTTACGTTCGGCTTTCTCAAGCGGTTCTTGCAGTTCTCTCTTGTGCTGCCATCGTCTTCAGCCCGATGTTCAAAACGGTGCTCGCAAGAATATGGGCTGGTGTCTCGTATCTTTTTCTCTTGTCGGTCTTCTGGAACCCAGAAGGTTTCAACATCTTCGCGTATGACACCTTGGCAGGATATTTCTTTGTGGTCGTTGTCGCCCAGCTCGTGGTTCCCCTCATGCTTGGCGAAGAACCGATGACCGCTGGAACAGTTCTATCCGGCGTTTGCCTCGTCCTCGCGCTCTTTTGTGCCAACAGCAACATCATTGCCACCATACTATTCCTCGTAGCCCCATTTCCTGTTCTCTATTCGCTGCCTTTTACGAGAGTCATAGCTAACCATACCAAGGCCTTTCTGCTGGGAGTCCTGCTCTCACTCATTCTGGTAGGACTGTGGTTGATAAAATTCGGGGACCTCATCGGTTATTTCGTCTACCACTTTTATTTCAACTATGCCATCTATAGAAAGTATGCCGGTGTCTCATTAGGCAACGTTTTAAATACCTTTTCGATGTCGTTCGGCCGACTGGGAATTATTCACAGCTTCAGCCTGCTCCTACTCTGTTATTCGCTTTGCAACTTCTGGATTCTCCTCAGAAGCTCCCCTCGGAAGGCGGGGCTGTTGGCCACGATTCTCTCATCCACGCTTCTATGTGCCGCGGTGGTGTTCACCAACGTGTTGGGACACCCCGCTTATGGGGATGCAAACTTCGTTAACCTCATCGCCGCCCTATTTTCCGCGGCAACGGCGCTATCTATCGACAGGGCGCTCGTCGCGGCTCCGCACCGCAGACTGGTGATCTCGACGTTATGGTCGGTTGGCGCATTAGCCTTGGCAGCGGTGGTGGGTGGGTCGGCAGATCTCTGGTTTGGAGCTCGCAGGCAGGATGCGCCCAACTACATGTCAGCCCTGAGACCGGAACAAACTCCGATTTACCGTTTCATTCGTTCCATCGCCAAAAAGGAAGATGATCTTCTGGTCTTGCCGTTCCACCCCGGTGGCTATGTCAAAGCCGACCGGCTTCCGACATCCGGAAATCTCTACTACTCCAATTTGCAGGCCGAATACAATCGAAACGCGGTGCTCGGCTATAGGTTGGATATCTGCGGGGACATCCGCGCACACAGGCCGTCTGTCATATGGCTTTTCAATTGGCGCTGGTGGGACATATCTTCTCTCGACGAGCACGAGCCCTGCGTGTTGTCCTTGATCACTCAAGGATATAAGCCACTGACATTCGATAGCCCGTGGCATATCCGCAATGACATCTTCGAGGCAGCAGTACAACAGCTACCGAAGGATGCCGTCACGAAACTAGAATACCTCCCGGAGCTGGGCTATCGACCGGGTGGGCCAGAAGTGCTGCAACGTACCGTACCGCTCACAATGGGTTCTTCGATTGACATTCGGCTTTCGCCGACTCATGAGGCTCAGAAGAGTGCGCTGAGCCGCATTGCACTTCTGCTGGCGATGGATGATAAGCGGAACAGCGGCGAAGCTGAAATACATCTAACCGGGCCGGGCGGCGTAGAGTTTGTGCGACGTTTCGCGTTACCGGAGCTTCCGGACAACCATTACTACTATTTCGACGTTGCGGCGAATCGATATACCAAGGCGGAACTCCGCTCCGTGACAGGAAGAGGCCTCCGTGTCTGGGAAAGTCATTTATATCATGTCTACACCTGTGCGATTTACGAATACGTGGATGGAAGCCGAAGGTACACACCCGCGTGCCCAATCATGTAGGAGTTCAGGCAGGCCACATCAGTGCCGAAGTTCGTTCGCTGCTGGCGAGAACGGCTTGAGATCGATACTAAATGTTTTAATCTCAAATGGCCGCAAATCGAACGTGAAGCCATGAGCATCGGAAGGTATTTTGGCGCCGACTTGCTCAATCAGATTGGTTTCAGACACCTTACCGATTTCGTCGCGGAATCGGACCTCCACGTGCTCGGCCGGTTTACCGGCAGCCTCGTAAACCCTGAAAATTGCGACACCCCCATGGGTTGGCTTGAGAGCCGAGACGACTACGTCATCCTTCGAGACTTCCAGAAGCCCCCACTTCGTAGGTAGCTCACCTCGATGCGAAGAGGCGGTGCGGGCGACCAGCGGATAGTTGAATTCCATACCATCGCGCCATAGCTTGGCGGCCTGCCAATTGCCGGCATGCGGGACAAGTGAATAGTCGAGGGTGTACGTTTGTCCGACCCCAAGACCTGTGTCGGACCCCGTACCGGGCTCGTTTTTGCCGGGGAAGGGATATCTGTCCAGATTCGATGATCGCATCAGAGACAGCATCAGCTTGCCTTCGATCACGCCATTGCCCGGAATACCTCGATTCAGTAGAGCGATACCTTTATCCCCGTCGCTGTAGTCCATCCAATTCTGAGCAGGGAATTCCTGCTCCTGGGGACGCTCAAGGGCCCCGAAGGGGATTTCGTAAGTTGCGGTTCCATGCAGCAAATTGATCGGAAAAAGTGCCCGATATCGGACGAACGCCTCTTGGTTGGTCAATTGGGTCCTGATATCGATCCGCCGTAGCCCATTGTAAAGGCGCACACGAGTTCCGAATTGATTTTTACCGAAGGGACGAGCGGGAGTGAAATACTCCGAAAAGACGGGCCCCGAGATCACCTCACCGAAACCAATAAAGTCGTTGCTCCACTGTGAATAAGCGGCCCGGGGAGGCGGCATGGATTTTTGGGTACTCACCCAGCCACCACTCAGATTGCCATAGATTTCCCAGGGGTCTCCGCCATCGGTTTCTCTGGCCACCACGTTGCCCGACCCCTTTAACACACGCCAATGAGCCTGCTTCAGCACGAGTTCGGTAATCCCTGCGGTCCGCAGGTCGAATGACATTTGATACAAGGCGTTCTCGGCATTCCCGCTGTCCACATAACCACTGTCAGAGAACGCTGCAGGAGAGGGGGCGCTTTTGGCCTGTGGGCCCGATTCTGATGGCGTCACGCCCGAAGTCGCGTGATAAATCGAAAAGCCGAGCGCGGGGATATCACGAGCAATGAACGCCACGCGTGCCTGACGTATCCCTCCATCTTCGTTGCGAATCGCATCCTCAATTTGAACAGGGACACTCTTGCCCTCAGGGTCAGACAGTACAACGGCCTGAACATCCGGGTCTGAAAAAGGAATATCCACTTCCACCACATCCGTGCGCTTCCAACTCAGACTGTTGAACACCATCACGGGCACGCCGGTACCGGAGGTGTCCGTGCGACGCGCAATTGACGTCAAGTCATGCAGGGTGCTCTCTTCCGCAAGATGCCGGGCGCGTGCGTAATCCGCCAGTTCGTCGGTATATACCTTATCTACCACGGACCCCGCCGCAGGATCGTGTTCCTGGTTGAACAACACCGGCTCCCACGCCTGTTCGATTGCCTTCGGATCGGTCGGCTCGCCCAGGATGGACGCAACAACACTCAGCTTTTCCGCATCCGTCAGTAGAGCCTCCATGCGGCGCATCTCCTGCTTGAGCTCGATCCTGTCGCTGTAGATGGCCTGGCCCACCGGGTTGAGCTCACCGCGAACGACAGTTTGGTCCGTGCGCTTTTCGACCAAGTCTTCAAACTCTGCGGGCACGGCTAACCGTGCCTTCAGGTGAGGACTTGATTGGTTAAACTGATCAATGAACTTCGGTACGAACTCTGACGGGTCACTCACGTCGGTCCCGGCTAGAAGAGCTCTTTCTGGATGGTTGTTGTACAAAGACAGCATATCGAACTGGCTGCGAATCACCTGGTTAAATTCCGCCGGCGAAGCAGGTATCTCATTGATTGAGGTCAGCGGTAGCCAAAATGCCTGTATGCGGCTGCCGTCAATGCCTTGCCATAGGAACTCGCTGGGGTTATCTGCATGGGTCACCCCACGCATGAACCAATAAGACCTCATTCCGGTCAGTTTCAGGATCTGGGGCATCTGAGCATTATGCCCAAAGGTGTCCAGCGCCCATCCTGTCTTGACGTCGTAGCCTAAGCGCTCGCGAAAATAGGTCTTTGCCAAAAGATACTGGCGCGCGATCGATTCGCCGGAAGGCATGTTATTATCGTTCATCGTGTGAGTCCCACCCACGATCTCTAATCTACCCTCCTGTAGGAACCGTCGAAAGTCTGCCTCTTCCGAAGGGTATCTCTCCAAGAACGGCTGGATGTAACACATCTGATCCAACACGAAGTGATACTGGGGATACTTCTTTAACAAATAGAGTGCCTTCAATATGTGCGGCAGACCGACCTGCAGGTACTCCTCCCGAGTCTTGAAAACCGCTCCCTCCCAATGCGTCTGAGGGATGATGAGGACGGTGTTTTCATTAGCGCCGGTGCTATCCCCAAGAGCGGGCTGGGCTAACAACATCAGTATTGCCGCACACCGTATGATGCTGTGAAGAAGACCTTGGCAACAATGGATCACTCTCGGTGGTAATACTGTGCTGATATAACAATTCACATCGTGACCCCAGTGACAATTATCCACGGCCCGAGCGACACGCCCAAGAATTAGTTAATTCTTTCAGGTCACGACAAGATTAACAACGTTCAATCGGACTACTAATCATAGTGCGCTCAACTAGCTCGCGAACTCCTCATACTAACTTGCTTTTTTTCGAGAGTCTAAACGACCCGTAGCGTTGCTAGACGTGAGTTCGGGTAGTATTGTCGCCTCAGCTCATTGGTTGTATCGATTCAGAGCTTTGTGTGCTCAAATGACTACGGTAGGAGCGTCTTTTGCGAACACGGCGAGATTTCCTCCTGCAAACTGCAGGCGTCGGCATCGTCACGGCAGCATCAGGGCGAGCAGCTCTGGCGAAGCAGG
>Ga0207695_10000855_pt1 | contig 55810 bp, 53 predicted proteins | sample KBSC54metaG_FD_184354 | JGI IMG/M metagenome (GOLD analysis project Ga0207695, IMG submission 184354) | Corn rhizosphere microbial communities from Kellogg Biological Station, Michigan, USA - KBS C5-4 metaG (SPAdes) (version 2) | ecosystem: Host-associated > Plants > Roots > Rhizosphere > Soil...
TGCGGAAACCGAAATACTGGACAGGACCAGACTTGCATCAGACTGGTACGAAATGCCGGGCCAAGCCCCAGGTCCTTGATAGAAAATGACAATTCGGTGTTCCGTGCCGCCCGATCACCCGGCAAACATCTCGCGGAAACAACAAAGCCGGCACCCATCCGGGCACCGCCCGGTCGGCGGCGCCCGCTCGGCCGGCTCACCCGCTCATGCACATCGAGCAAGGCGATCGGCACACGAGTGCCGCGCCTTGTTCGCCATTCGTCTTCGCATACCCAAACTCGTACGCGTCAGCACGGCGCTTCGTCTTTGTCTCATTAACTGCGTACCAACATGAGCATTCCAGACTATTCAGCAAGCTAGACTGAAATACCGTCCACCCGGGCACCGCTCCAACAATCCATTCCTTAGAAATCCCTATGAATTCAATTGATTTTGCTTCCCGTAGCCGACTCGCCGTCATGCGTGACGGTACGACTGATGCCCGACATGTCGACGGATCCACATCAACCCTCGAAAGCCCGACAACACAGGCACCGACAATCGATGCGGAACATGCCGACTCGACTGCCGGCCAACCTCGCGAACGATGGAACCGTGCGAAGCGGGCGCTGCAAGAACCCAAGTGGATGCACGGAGAAAGCTATCAGGAATATCTGGAACGACGACGGAAACTGGGGTTCATGCCGCCTGTCGATCCGCCCAGCCCATCGGGATGGACGATCGCAGGCGAAATATTCCTGAGTATCCTGATGGGCGGGCCGGGTTTCGGTGTGGGAGCCAGGCCGGCTCCGGTACGTGCGTTGCCACGCCCATCGTTTGCCGCGTCGCCACGCGCCACGGGCTCTTCCCAATCTATCCCGTTGATTGCGCCCAATCCCCGACCCGCACCTCGAATCGGACTTCCGCCAGCGCGCGTCAGGCCGCCGCTCGAGCCCATCGGAGAGGGCGGCGCACCAGTCGGTGGAACGAGTGCGGATATCGCGTCGTCAGACGTGCTCTCGCGCCCCGCCCGGGAGGCCACGGCAAGCGAGCCGGAACCGCTGACCCGGCAAGCCTGGGAAAACCAGTCGAAAGATGGCCTGGACGATGCGCTGGTCCAGAAGATCAACGACGCATTCGAAGACGGTCAGGACGTGCGGGTCCATACGTCGAAAAGCGACGAACAGACCTATCTGATTTACGACCCCGATGATCGTGCCTACTATTCGATTGCGTCCAACGCAACGTGGTACCCCACCGAGCTGTACGACTACAAGCTGATTGGCACGTGGAAAACCGGCAAGCCGAATCAGCAGTACGCGCCGATCGAAAAATTCGAGCCCGGCCGCGAGGAACTGATACAGGCGCGTATCGACAGCGCGAAGACGGCGATGGAAAACGGGGTGCTCCTTGACCCGGTGAAGGTGCAGGAGGTTCACCAAGGCGGGACCACCCGATACAAAATCGTAGACGGAAATCACCGTAATTTTGCTGGACGAAGATTGGGGCTGAGCACCATTCCGTATGAAATCGTGAATTGACCACCCATCTCACGCTGTTCTCGCCCACTAACCGTGGCTGTCACTCCACATGGACAGCCTGGTACGCCAGACAGCGTTGCCTCGAATGAGGGCAGGCGTCGCCGAAACAACGAAGCCGTAGCGCATCTCCTGCGCCACGGCTTCGTTTTTCCTGCCTGCGATCGGCGGTTCGCGTCAGCTACCGGCTTCCCCCGACAGCCATTGCGCCAGCGACCCGGCTGCGTGATGCTCGCGGAATACCGCGGTATACGCATCGAACCGGTTCGTGACTTCCGCCACACGGTTCCCGTAGTGCTCGTTCTCCGCGGTCAGCACATCGAGCAGCGTGCGCTTGCCGAGGTGATACCACTGCTCGAAGAACGCCTTGCGCACGCGGTCGGTCTCGACCGACATCCCCTGATACAGATCCGCGCGTTGCAGCATCGTGTGCGCATCCTGGTCGGCCGTACGCACCGCATACTCGAGATCGCGCCGCTGCTGTTCCATCCGCTGCCAGCTCGCGGTCGCGCGCTGGCTCGCCGCGTCGGCCTGCGCCTTCGCCGAACCGCCACGGAACGCGCCCCAGTTCAGCGTCAGCATCGTTTGCCACGGCTGGCGCTGGCCCGCCGCGTCCTTGCCCATGCCGGCGCTCACCACCCAGTTCACCTGCGGCAGCCCGGCCGCCTTCACGGCCTTTGCGTTGAGGTCCGCCGCGTCCGCCTCCGAGCGCACCTGCTGCAGGCTCGGATGCGCGTCGACCTGCGACAGCAGCTTCGGCAGGTTGCCGGGTTCGATCGACCAAGCGCGGGTGCGCGGAATCAGCACAGCTTCGTCGCCCACCAGCTTGCGCAGCGTCAGCTCCGCGTCGCGCACGCGCGCCTCCGCCGTGTCGCGCTGCGCCTGCGCCTGCAGCAAGCGCGTCTTCGCCTGCGTCAGCTCGCTGCCGCGGCCGCGGTCGACCTCGACGATCTCGCCGAGCATTCGCACGAGCGTCGACATCCGGTCGACGAACTGCTGGCTCAGGTCGACGATGTTGCGTTGCTTGCCGAGCTCGATCAGCGTGGCCGACACCTCGTTCGCCGAACTGGCCAGCGCGGCCTCGTGTGCGCGCTCCGCCGCATTCGACAGGTGTTCGCGGCTGCCGATCGTATTCTTCGTGCGGCCCCAGTCGAACACGTTGGTGGTCACGGTCGCCGACAGCAGGTTAGCGGGGCTGTTGCCGCCGCGGCCCGGACCGAAGTTCAGGGTCGGCGATTGCGAGCCGATGTCGACCTGGGGCCAGCGCTGGCCCTTCGCTTCCAGCACATCGGCATTCGACGCCTGGAAGTTCGCATATGCCTGGCGCACTTCCGGGCTGCGGTCGGCCGCGGTCTTCACCGCGTCCCAAATAATCCGCTTGAGCTCCGCCGCCGACGGGGTCGGCCCCGTGCCGAAGTCGTCCGACTGCGTCTCGAGCCAGCGCGCGAACTGGCCCGGCGTGCCGCTCGTCGGCGCGGGGCTCACCGCGGCGGACCCGGCCAGCTTTTGATCCTTGCCCGGCGCGTCGAACTGCTTGACGGGACCCGCCGATTGAACGGCGAGCGCTGCCTCGGATGCCAGCGGATTCGGTGCACCGATTGCACCGCCGAGCTTGCCGATCGTCAGCACATTCGGCGACACCGCGCCAGATGACCGGCTGCCGGAACCCTGCGGATCCCGCGTGACCGGCTCGAACGCGAGCGCCCATTCGTCCTGCCCGGATACCCGCGCCGTCGGCGTGCGGTCCTGCCCCGGCTCAAGCGTCACGACGCGCACCTCGGGTGCCGGAACGGTGTCACGGCCGCCCAGACGCACGGCCGCCACTTCCCGGCGCGCGTCTGCCACGCGCCGGGCCTGCACACGAGCAGCTTCCGCTGCCGCCCGTGCCTGTTCGGCTTCCGCCTGCCGACGCGCTTCTTCCACGCGCGCCGCCGCTTCACGTTCGGCCGCCGCCGCGCGTTCCTCCGCATCGCGGCGACGCGTTTCCGCTTCGCGCGCGATCGCCTCGGCGGCAGCGGCGCGTTCGGCTTCCGCGCGCCGCGCCGCTTCGGCCGCATCCATCTTCACGGCCAACTGGCGGTTCTCCTCGGCCTGCCGCTCCATGTCGCGCCGGCGATCTTCGGCCACCTTGCGTTCGGCCGCCAGTTGCGCGGCCTGCGCCGCCCGCGCCTGCTCGGCGCGCTGCCGCTCCCGGGCGGTCGCCCGTTCGGCCTCGGCACGTGCCGCCTCGCGCAGTCGCGCCTCTTCGTCGCGCGCCGCGTCGGCAATCCGCTGCGCCTCGCGCGCCTGCGCTTCGCGCAACTGCATCTGTTGCGCTTCGGCCTGTGCCTGGCTGCGCAGCCGTGCCTCCTCGTTACGCCGCGCTTCTTCGGCAAGACGCGCCTGCCCTTCGGCCGTCGCGATCGCCGCGAGGCGCTTGCGCTCGTCTTCCCGCACTTGTGCCGCCAACGCGGCCTCGTCGCGCGAGGCGACCATCACGGCCGCCGGCGCCGGGCCCACCGCCCATTCGCTCACCGACGTGTGCGAACGCATGCCGGTCAGGGTCTGCGCGCGCGATTCTTCGGCCCACGTGAACGGCGCAAGCGCGAACAGCGAAGCAACCAGCCAGGCAATCGGCTTGCGCTCAAGCTGCGGCTCGGCACACGCCACGTGGATACCTTGAGGATGAAATGACATTGAAATGCTCCCGGAACGCGTTACGCGTCGTGAAACTTCGATGGACGCTATTTTTCCGGATCGGTAGTCGTGGTAATACTGGACGGGAACAGGCTTTCATGGGACCAGTACGAATTGCTTTTCGTACGCCCAACCCGATGATTTGACAGGGATATTTTTCAGGGTCGCGCATCAGTCAGGCGCTGGTGCCGCACGAAAACCACAAAACCGCGGCGCAGGTGTGCGCCACGGCTTCGCTCCGCTTGCGGACCGCGCCGCCCGGGTCGGGCAACGCGGGGTAACCGGGGCGGGATCGCCGCCCGAAACACCCATCAGCGCTCGCGGAACGCCTCGCGCGCCTTGAAGATCGGCTTCAGCACGTAGTCGAGAATGGTCTTCTCGCCGGTGCGGATATCGACCGTCGCGACCATGCCGGGCATGATCGGCAGCGTCTTGCCGCCGGCCTGCAGCGCGCTCGATTCAGTCAGTACCAGCACGCGGTAGTACGTCGCGTCCGGCCGGCCAGCCGCCGCCTTCTGGTCGTCCTTCAGCGTATCGGGGCTGATGTGCTCGACCTTGCCCTTCAGGCCGCCGTAGATGCCGAAGTCATACGCGGTGATCTTCACGGTGGCGGGCTGGTCCGGACGCAGAAATGCCACGTCGGACGGCTTGATGCGCGCCTCCACCAGCAGTTGATCTTCCAGCGGCACGATTTCCATGATGTGCTCGCCCGGCTGGATCACGCCGCCGATCGTGTTCACGCGGATGTTCTTCACGGTGCCGTACACCGGTGCGACCACCGTCGTGCGCTGCAGCACGTCAGCACGCCCGACGACCGTCTCGCTCGTCTGCGCAAGTTCGAGCTCGAGCTTGATCAGCTCCGAGTTCGCGTCCGCCTGGAAGCGGTTGCGACGTTCGACGATCTGCGACTGGAGCTCGTTCGCCGAGCGTCGCATGCGCAGCAGTTCGACTTCGGACACGAGCCCCTTCGCCGCGAGCGGCTCCGCCAGCCCGATTTCCTTCATCGACAGCTGATGGCTCTTCTCGAGCGACGCAACGCTGTCGTCGAGTGCGCGGCGCCGCGCATTGAACGCGAGCGTCTCCTGCTTGACGACCGCCGCGACACGCTTGACGTCGTCCGGAAACACCAGCGGCTGCCCGTAGGCTTCGGCGCGCAAGCGCGCGATCGTCGCCTTGAGGCCGACCTGCTTCGACCAGGCCTCTCGGTAGCTCGTCTCGGCACGCGTCGGGTCGATCTTCGCGAGCACCTGGCCCTTCTTCACGATGTCGCCTTCGCGCACGTCAAGCTGTTCCAGAATGCCGCCTTCGAGGCTCTGGATCACCTGTTCGCGGCTCTTGGAAATGATCGTCCCTTCGCCGTGGGTGATCTCTTCGACACGCGCGAATTTCGCCCAGACGACGCCGGTAACGAGGATCGCGCCGATCACGTACATCACCAGCATCGAACCCGGCGTCGACTGGGTCAGCAGCGACTCCTTCACGTCGTTCATGAACGCCGCGTCGCCCTCGGTCAGTTTGGCCTTCCGCGGCCAGAATCGGTTGAACAGCTTCATCACATTCACTCCTTGGCCGCCAGCGCGGGCGCGGCGGGTGCATCGGCACGCGACGGTGCGTCCGCCTGCGCCGCTGCGGGTCGGGGGGCCCGCTGCGCCGTCATCGTGACGGGGCGCGGTGCTTCGCCCGGCGACGAGGCCGGGGCAGTCGCGGGCGGCTTCGCGCCCGCGCTCGAACCGTTGGTCGACGGGGCGGCAGGGCCTGCCGCGCGCCGCTTCGCATCCGACGCCTGTCGGGCATCGCCGGTAAGCGCCGCGAGGATCTTCTCCTTCGGGCCGTCGGCCACCACCTTGCCCTCCTCGACGATGATGATGCGTTGCACCAGCGCCAGCACGGACGGGCGATGAGTCACGACGACGAGCGTCTGCCCTTCGGTGGCACGCGCGAGGTGTTCGAGGAAGATGGTTTCCGTCTGGCTGTCCATCGCGCTGGTCGGCTCGTCGAGCAACAGCAGTTGCGGACGCGCGAGCAGCGTGCGAGCCAGCGACACGAGCTGCCGCTGGCCGCCCGACAGGCCGTGGCCGCCTTCGCCGATCGGCAGGTTGATGCCCTTCGGATGCTTCGCGGCCACATGATCGAGGCCCGTCAGCTTGAGGACACGCAGGAACTCGTCGGCCGACGCTTCCGGGCGCCCGATCATCACGTTCTCGCGCAGCGAGCCGTGGAACAGCCGCGCATCCTGGCCGACGTAACCGACCGCCTTGCGCCAGTCGGCCGGGTCGATCTGCTCGACGTCGAGGCCTCCGGTGAACATCTGGCCGCCAGTGGGCGCATACAGCCGGGCCATGACCCGCAGCAACGTCGACTTGCCGCTGCCGATCCGGCCGAGGATCGCCACGCGCTCGCCGGGCTGGATCGCCAGGTTGACGCCGGTCAGGATCGGCGGGTTGGGCTGCATCGGCGGCGCCGGATACTCGAAGCCGACATCCTTCAGCGAGATCTGGCCATCGAGCGGCGGCTTCGGCAGATAGTCGCGCGCAGGGTCGCGGTCCACCGGCATCGTCATCAGGCTATTCAGCGACTGCAGCGCGGCCTTCGCCTGCTGGAAGCGCAGCGCGAGCCCCATCACCTGGCTGAGCGGCGCCGTGATCCGGCCGGCCAGCATCACCGTGCCGATCAGCGCACCTTGCGTCAGCTCGCCCGCATCGATCAGGTACACGCCGAGCACGACGAGCACGACCGTCTGCAGCTGCTGCAGGAACGTGACGAGGCTGGTGGCCTTGCTCGAGATCTTGCGCGACTTCATCGACGATGTGGCCGACATCGCGCTGTAACTGTCCCAGCGGCGCTGCATGTAGCCTTCACCGCCGACCGCCTTGAGCGTTTCCAGCCCTTCGACCGATTCGATCAGCACGCCCTGCTTCAGCGACGCCTCGCGCAGGTTCTCCTTCATGATCTTCGCGAGCGGCCACTGCACGATCACGCTGATGCCGATGATGAGCGGCACCATCAGCGCCGGCACCCAGCCGAGGTTGCCGCCGATCATGAACACCACGCCGACGAACAGCAGCACGAACGGCAGGTCGGAAATCGCCGACAGCGTGGCCGACGTCGAGAAGTCGCGCACCGATTCGTACTCGCGCAACTGGTTCGCGAACGAACCCGCGGACGCCGGCCGGTTCTCCATCCGGATCGACAACGCACGCCGGAACAGCAGCGTGCCCATCACGAGATCGGCCTTCTTGCCGGCGACATCGAGCAGATGCGCGCGCACGTGCCGCGAGACCGCCTCGAAGATCATCGCGATGCCGACGCCGATCGCCAGCGACCACAGCGTCACGTAGGCCTGGTTCGGCACCACGCGGTCATACACGTTCATCGTGAAGAAGATGCTCGCCAGGCCAAGCACGTTGATCAGCAGCGCGCCGAGCGCGGCACTCGCGTAGTAGCGGCGATAGCGCCACAGCGTGCGCACGAGCCAGTGGCCCTCGGACTCCGGCTCCTGCTCGCCGGCGCGTGTGTCGATCTTGGCCGTCGGCTTGACGAGAATCGCGTAGCCCGAGTAGATCTCGTCCATCTCGTCCTGCGTGTATTCGACCGGGTCCGGGCCGATTTCCGGCATGATGACCTGGTACAGCAGGCGGCTCTTCGCCTCCTGGTCGGGGTTGCGGCGGCGGGAAAGCAGGATGCAGCCGCCCGCGCGCTTGTGCACGAGGATCATCGGCATCACGTGAGCGGGCAGCAGCTGCAGGCGGCGGTCGACGAGGCCGGCAGTCAGGCCGGCATTCGCGAGCGCATCGAGCGCGAGCGACGGCGTGAGCATGCCGGCCTTCGGCAGGCCGGCCAGCAGCGCCTCCTGCGTCTTGCCATAGCCGTAACGCTCGCACATCCACATGATGGAATCGAGCAGGCTGTCGTGGTTCGTCGTGGACTTCGGCGGCTCCTGCCACGCCGGCGTCTGCGAATCCTGGGTTTGAGAAACGTCTGGTGTCATGATCTGGGTCAGCAAGGCGGTCGCGAAGGGATGCGGACATCGCCCTCACCACGGCAGGTTCTACGGAACGCGCGGCCGGGGCCGGTGCAAGCGGAGCCTCGGCATTCACGCGAATGACCGGTATCGGTCGCTCGTGAAGCTTCAAACGGGTTCCAATTCTCGGGATTTCGATCGGCGGGAGGTATGCGACGAACGAGCGACTGATATAGGACTGGTTCTAAATGACGCGCGGCCGGACTGGATTCCGTTCAACGCCGATTCGACTTGTTCATATACTGATTCTGGCGACGTGCGACGCACGCCGGGCCGACCGACCCATTGGGCATACGGCGGCAATCGGACGAAAACGGGGTTCGATACTCAAAATGATTCGTACCCGTCCGAATCTCTTCAATAGCAGACCGATGGTTTCGCCCATCCATTCGAACTACAGTGGCGGTATCGCGGCAGATCCCCTGCCGCGCCGCGTACCAGACACCGGCTTCAATGAAGCCCGGCGCGGAAGTCAAACCGAACGGGGCGTTGCCGCGGCTGTCATGCGGCATGCCTGAACCCTGGACCCAACGACCATGGAAAACTTCTCCATTCGCGTCATCCTCGCCGACGACCACCCGACCGTGATCAGCGGCCTGAAGGCCGTACTCGATCCGCACAAGACGGTGGACATCGTCGCCACGGCGTCGAACTCCACCGAGCTCATCGCCGCGCTGGATTCCCATCACTGCGACGTGCTGGTGTCCGACTACGTGATGCCGAACGGGGATTTCGGCGACGGGATCACGCTGTTTTCGTTCCTGCGCCGGCGCTACCCGGACACGCGCATCGTCGTGCACACGATGATGGACAACCCTGGCGTGATCCGGTCGCTGCTCAAGCTCGGCATCCAGTGCATCCTCAGCAAGTCCGACAGCGCGAACCACGTGCTGACCGCCATTCACGGAGCGTATGCGTCCGGTCGTTATTTCTCTCCGTCGGTGTCGGAAGTGGCGTGGCAGGTCGACGTCGAATCGACCAGCCACCCGAAGGGCGCGTTGACCACCCGTGAAGAGGAAGTGGTCCGTCTGTTCGTTTCCGGACTTACCGTGAACGAAATCGCGAGTACGTTGAAGCGCAGCAAGCAGACCATCAGCTCGCAAAAATCGAATGCGATGAAAAAGCTCGGCATCGACAGCGACACCGATCTCGTCAAGTACGCGATGGGCGTCAATATGGCCGCATCGAACGGCGCGGCGGAAAGTGCCCAGGCCAGCCTGAGCCAGCCCGATGCCGGTACGCCCGCGCCGACGGGTTCGAAGAACGCGTGACGCGGCGCCCCAATCATGGCTCAGTTCCGACGCTCCCCGATCCCGCCAGGCGCCCGTGTGGCGCAGGCGAAGCTGCAGGATCTGGCCGTGCAATTCCGCGCGGCAATGGCGCAGCGCGACTATCCGCTCGCGCTGACGCTCGCCCGCCAGGCGCTCCAGCGCACGCCCGACAACATGACGATTCTCGGCGACCAGGCGCTGTGCCTGATGCGTACCGGCGCATACGAAGACGCATATCGCGTGTACCGGCAGATCCACGACGCGCCGCCCGCCCAACGGGCGCACGCGTCGGACACCTGGCTGGATGGCCTCGCGGAAGTCTGCGGATGGCTGGGTAAGCGCGACGAACTACGACATTACGGCCACCTTTCGCTGTCGCTCGCCGACGAGAAATTCCGCGGCGGTCAACGCTGGCCGTTGCCCGACATGCCACCGGCTTTCGACCCGCAGATGCGCGAGCGCAACGTCATTGCGTACAGCCTGTATGGCGCGCAACCACGCTATTGCGAAGCCGCGATAATGAACGCGCGGGTGGCGCACGACCTTTACCCGGCGTGGACCTGTCGCTTCTATCTCGACGCCAGCGTGCCCGGTCACGTGCAGCACCGGCTGCGCGACACCGGTGCATCGGTTGTCTCGATGGACCATGACGCGCGACGCACGATCCCCGCCACCCTGTGGCGCTTTCTCGTCATGGACGATCCGTCCGTCGATCGGTTTCTCGTACGCGACGCGGACTCGCTGCTGTCCGAGCGTGAAGTCGCGGCCGTGGACGCATGGCTCGCGAGCGATCGGCTGTTCCATCACATGCGCGATTACTTCACGCACACGGAGCTGCTGCTGGCCGGCATGTGGGGCGGCTGCACCGGCGTCATCCCGTCGGTGTCGGCGCTCATCGAAAGCTTCCTGTCGAATTACAAGGGGCCCGTGCGTTTCACCGACCAGTATTTCCTGCGCGCGGTGCTCTGGCCGACCGTGCGCGAAAGCATCCTGAATCACGACGAGACGTTCGGTTTCCACGGCGCCACGCCGTTTCCCGATCACCCGCCGGTTCGATGGCGCGCCGGGCAATTCCATGTCGGCAGCAATGCGGCATATCAGAGTATCGGCGGCGAGTCCGCTCTCCCGGACGGCAGCCATCAACATGTCGAGCTCGCACGGGCTGACGAGGCACCGGTCGCGTACGACGCGCACGTCCATCTCGGCAGATGGACGCTGTCGCTGCCATTCTTCCTGATCGACGAGATCCGGTCGGGCACGGTGCGGGTGTCCGTGCGCTAACAACCCGATTTGAATTTGCAATGCACGTCAGCCCCAGTCGCTGCGTCCGCGTCGACGACGCGTCATGAGCCGACGCGCCGTGGTCGCGCAAAATCACTGGCGGCGGCAGGGGGCGCCCACGCCGGCGAGCACGCCCCGCCAAACTTCATGCCTCGAGGCGCGCCACCTTTCCGGTGGACAGGCGGTACACACCGCCAATGATTTTCAGTTTCCCTGACTTTGCAGCTCCTTGAATAATCTCCGACTGCGACCGTAGATTGGCGATGCTATCGCGTACGTTCTGCGCGATCGCCGCATCCAGCAGGTTCGCAGACTGGTCCTTGACCTTGTTCACAGCGGGTAGTAACGCCGTCGCAAGCGACTGGATCTTGCCGGGATAGGTCGCACCCTTCATCGCGACCTTGACCGCCGCATCCACCGCGCCGCATTTGTCGTGACCGAGCACCAGGACGACCGGCACCTTCAATACGGCAATCGCATACTCGAGGCTACCCAGTATGTCATCGTTGACGAAATTGCCCGCGACGCGCGTGACAAACAGATCGCCTCGCATACTATCGAACGCGTATTCCGGCGCGATCCGGGAGTCTGCACAGCTCAGCACGGCGGCGTAAGGATTCTGTCCGCCGCTGAGCGCTTCCCGCTCGTGAGCAAAATCGTGCCGCCGGGTCGTCCCCGACACATACCGCGCGTTGCCTTCCATCAAGCGCTGGATCGCTTCGTCAGGCGACAACGCATTCCGAGGCTTTGGAAGCGTCTGGGTCCGGGCTTGCGCCCCGACCGCCAGACTGGCGGTCATCACGCCGCCAAGAGCGGCGGCGAATGCCGACACACCGGACTGGCGCAAGAACGCACGACGTGTCGGCACCGTCGTTTCCATACATGTCTTTGAATCACACATTCAACGCCTCCAACATGTTGCGTACACGGGGTGGTCATCCATCCGGGCAGCGACGACGGGATGGCCGCCAGCGAACCCCGGCCGGAACCTCACGCGAACCCGTTAAAACACGTCCGGCATGGGCCACCCTTATGTACATCGTCCGCGCCCTGTTCGTCGGGATTTGATCAAGACAGGCGAAGCCGCACGCCCCGTCGATCAGTCGGGGGGGACAGTCATTGAATGCTGGTCGGGTACTCTCCTTCGGTTCGGGAACGCACACGGCACCCGCTTCACCTTCGGCGAGCGTTTTCGATCCAGGTCAGTCATCGCTCGACGCTCCCGAGCCATTGGGTGTAGGGTGGGCGGACCGCCAATGTCCTGATCGACGAGATCCGGTCGGGCAAAGCGCAGGTGCCGTGCGCTAATGCGCCCGCGCATGGCGACGCGCCAGTGCCTGCACCGCCAGCGGCCGCAACGTCCCCAGTTCCTCCTCGACCGTCAGCAGGTTCCGTTGCTTCGCCAGCTGTTCGAGGCGCTGGCATACCTGAACGACCTCCGGCTCGTGAATCACGGCGAACGCCCCCTTGATCGCGTGGAGCTCCGCCGCCACGCGCTCGTCGTCGCGGCGAGCGAGCGCGGCACGGATATCGCCGATCGACACGTCGAGCGTCTGCAGCAGTTGGACGCGCATCGAATCCGACAATGGGCCGCGCGCGGGATCCTGCCCTGCCTTGCCTGCCGCTCGGGCCGCGCCCGCGCGGCGCGCCAGGCGCCGGATCACCGTATCGATCGTGCCGAGCGGCACCGGCTTGACCAGTACCTCGTCGACACCACTGTCCCGGCACATCGCGCGCTCCTCCTCCGTCGCGTGCGCGGTCAACGCGATGATCGGCATCGCCGCATAGCGGTCGCGCGCGATGCTCGCCAGCGAATAGCCGTTCATTTCCGGCATGTTCAGGTCGGTAATCAGCATGTCGTAGCGCGTGTCCGTCATCATGCGGATCGCCGCCATGCCGCCTTCCGCAATGTCCGACGCATACCCAAGCACGGCCAGTTGCTCTTGCAGCAGTTCGCGGTTCACCGGGTGGTCATCGACCACGAGCAGCTTCAAATCGTCGATGCGATCGGCCGCGTCATCGGCGGATACCGGTGCGCCGACGTTCGCATCGGTATCATCGACGCCGACTTCAAGCGTCAATCGCACGACAAACGTACTGCCGATCCCGGGCTCCGACGTGCATTCGATGGTGCCGTGCATCAGGTCGACCAACTGTTTGCACAATGCGAGCCCCAGCCCCGTGCCACCGAATCGGCGCGTGATGGTGGAGTCGGCCTGCGTGAACGCACGAAACAGGTTCTGCTGCTGATCCGGCGACATCCCGATGCCGGAATCGATCACGCCGATGGCGATCCGCGTAAGGTCGTCCACCTCCTCCAGATACACCTCGAGCACGACCTCGCCCGACTCGGTGAACTTGATCGCATTGCCGACCAGATTGATCATGATCTGCCGGATGCGGGTCGGATCCCCGACATAGCGCCGCGCGAGCGCGGGATCGACCATGCCGCTGAATTCCAGATGCCGGGCTTTCGCTATCGGCTCGAACATCGATGCGACATCGTGCGCGAGCGACGCTAGATCGAACGGCACTTGCTCGATCGTCATCTGGCCGGCTTCGATCTTCGATACGTCCAGGATGTCGTTGATGATGTCGAGCAGCGACGTACCGGACGTCAACGCGGTGTGCACGCGCTTGCGCTGCGCATCGGTCAGCGGCGTGCGGCCGAGCAATTCAAGACTGCCGAGGATCGCGTTGAGCGGCGTGCGGATCTCGTGGCTCATCGTCGCGAGGAAGGTGGACTTCGCGCGATTGGCCGATTCGGCCGCGCGCGACGCTTCGGCGAGATTGCGCTCGAGGCGCTTGCGCGCCGTGATGTCGACGAAGTTGCACAGGATCGCGTCGCGGCCGAGATAGATCGCGCGCACCGCGTTGACGAGAAAATCCGACCGCTCGCCGTCGTTCATATCGACCGTCAGTTCACCTTCGGCCGGTGCCGACCGTACCTGCGCGGTCTGTCTGAACAGCGCATGCAGACGCTCGCGCAACAGCGGTGTACCGCCCGCCACGCGGGCCGCGGTGGAACGGGCCGCGTCGTTCTCGAGCAGCACGTCGCCTCGCTCGAGCGCCAGCAGCATCAAGCCCGTCGGCGCGGTCGACACCATCGCGCGATTCAGGTTCTCGCTGTCGAGGATCCGCTTGACGCGGTCCTGGCCCGGCCGCAAGATGCGCCGGTTCAGGAACAACATCACGAACCATACGGTGGCCATCGCAACCGCGAGCGCCGCCAGCACCAGCGCGAACGGCTTGCCGATGCCGACCAGCACGGTTTGCCAGGTCATCGTCTGGTATACCATCCACCCCGCGGCCGGCAGTGCCGAACGAAAGACGATGCGCCACCCCTGGTAACGGAGATCCGGTCGCCCCTCCTTCAATGCGGGCCACGACCGATTCGCGGTCGACACCGCGGCATCGTAGTGCGCTGCGCGCGGGTCGCCCGCCGACGTGATCCGACGGCCATCGTCATCGGTGATCCACGCCCGCTCGCCAGGTTCCTTCGCGGACAATTTCTGCTGCAACGCGTAAACGGGAATTTCGCTCACGACGAACAGGAACGGCTTGCCGTCCGCATAGCAGACCTGGATCGCGCGCACGACCTCGCGCCCGGTCAGCCGATTCTCGACCGGCGGCAGCCAGACGATGCCCGCGTGCCCTGCGGCGCCCATGACGCTCGCCATGTCGGATTCGTTCAGCACCGAGCGCATCAGCGCCCGCGTGTCGATCGTGCCGTCGGGCCGCCGCGCCATCGGCCGCTCCGGCACCGGCGTGATGGTCACGAAGCCGCCGTCCGGGCTGTAGAAGTAGGCGCCGAGCAGTTGCCCCTGGGTCGTCGAATAGGCGCCGACCCGATAACTGAAGTCCTGCGCGAGCGCCAGGTAGCGTGCGAAACCCGCCTGCGGCGGCGCCTGGAGGTCGCCCAGCGCGAGGATCGGGGAAAAATCGGCATTGGCCTGCAGCACGGCGCGCCCCTGCTGCTGCCGGAACGCGTCGACCGTCGCTTGCGACGCGGGCTCGCGTTCCTTCCAGGTCGCCTCTTCGTGCCGGTCCTCGACCTGCAGTGCATGCTCGCGCACCTTAAACTCGATCTGCAGCAGCACTGCGCGCACCACGAACTCGGCATAGCGCTCGGCCACATAGTCGCGTGCCATCGAGAACATCACGAGGCATGCGACGATCGCCAGAATAACCGAGATGACGACTCCGCCGCCGAACAGGATCCGACGCTGCCAGCGGTGATCCTTGCGTGCAACCTCAAGTGCTTCGGCGGTATGGTCCGGAGACGGCACAGGCACCCCACTGTCGATGCTGAATCCCATGGTCGGACGGAAACGGCGGAAGGAATTACGCGCATGGTAGCGCAATTCGGGGGCAGGACAGGCCGGACCGTAGCGCGCGGCGCACGCATCGCGATGCGTCGCGCGCATGGACCGGCGCGAAGCATCGTCCAATTTTCGGAAGTGACTGATACCGTGGCGAATCCGTCCTATATACGCGTTATCGTCGTCACGCCATACTTGGCGAATCGTTTGGCGCCCCGGTGGATCCTTTCCGCCCAGCGCGCGACGTGACGCGACGGGCCTCTAGCTCATGCTGGTTAGAGCAGTGGACTCATAATCCATTGGTGCCGTGTTCGACTCACGGGGGGCCCACCACCCATTCTCGACCGTGTCCGATGCCGATCAATCTCTCGTCCCATTTTCCTGCGTGACGACAGATGCAAAACTGGCCGGGCCAGCGCGCGTTCGCGCCGTCGTTGGCAATCTCCTCGCTTTGCCGCCCGATTCCGGGCGGTTTTTTTTTGCCTCTCTCGACCGCTCGCGTCAGCATTGCGTGACGGTCTCGACGCGCGCGATCAACTGGTGGCCACCCAGCCCGGCCGTCATGGTGACCGGATCGAGCGGTTGCCCGCGCCGCCGCACCTCGAAATGCAGGTGCGGCCCGGTTGCCGAACCCGTCTGCCCGACGGCACCCACATAGTCTCCCGCTGCAATGCGCCGACCGATTCGCAAATCCTTGCCGAATGCGGACAGATGCGCGTAGTAAGTCTCGAGCGATTCACCGTGGTTGACGACGACATACTTGCCATAGCTACGATGCGTCGCAATGCGCGACACGACGCCGGCCGCGGCCGCGTACACGGGCGTGCCGGCCGGCGCGGCGAGATCGATGCCGCTGTGCGCGTGCCAGTCTCCCCGGATCGGGTGGACACGGCCGCCAAACGCCGAGGTCGTCCGGATCACCCGGAGCGGCGCACGCATCAGCGCAGGCACTTCATCGACCTGCTTCAGCACCGGGCTGGCCGTTTGCGCGCGGGCAAACGCAATCCGGTGGGCGTCGGCCGGCGTCTTGTACGCGGGAGCCAGGCCGTCGCAGTAAGCGACGCTGGCGCGCGTGTCCGCGGGACCAAGCAGGATCGCTGCAAACGCGGCGACAACGGTCAATGCGTGTCGGAAACGATGCGCGCGTATCGCAAACAATACGCTTGCCGTCTCCGCTTTCGAATACGGAAACAGGTTCATGATGGTGAGTGGTCAGGGAAATGTTCGGCCGATCGACATCGATGGCCGATACGCACTTGATTCATCAAGCACGCGTTATCGAGTCAGCCGAAATTCTAGGCTTTGTGTGCGCTTCAAAGAATCATGCCAGTCCGAATTGCACGCGGAACTCATCTGACTGGTTCAGTGAGCGCTCGTCCTGGACCGAAACACGCGCGGCACGCAGGACGCAACCGTGGGCTGATCAGACTTCAACGATTCCTGCCTGGAAATCAACGCGCACGGCAGGCGCTGGTGCGCTGCTTCGGATTGGTCCAATCACGATTCCGCGCCCGTCTCATTGTTCCGCGCATCGCTGCGCCACATAATCGGAACTGCAGTGTGTCCCCAACGCATTGCATCTGTACCCCCTTTTGATGACCGCCGGATTCCGGCGGTCTTTTTTTTATTTAACAAGGACTCCCGTTGGAACGTAATATGTATCTTCTCGAAAAAGCGTGTTGCGTCGCAATACCTGCAAGGTAAGCGCGAGATCAGTACCATCTATGAGCGCCCGGTGACGAGTGACATGATGCCCGCGAAGGACACGAATGACCGGTCGTGTCCATGATGGGAGTTGTGGACAGAGTGTCTCAGACAGTCAAGATTCCGCCGAAACGCCAAACTCGCCGCCACCCAATGGAATGGAAGCGGGCCATCGTCGCCCAGACCTTCGAACCCGGCGCATCGGTGGCCCGTGTGGCTCGAGAGAGCAATATCAATGCCAATCAGGTGTGGGCGTGGCGCAGCCTCTATGCGCAAGGACTGCTGACGAAGGCGCCGCTGGGGCGGCTCAGTCGCAGCCCGCCCGCAAACGCGCCGAAGCGACGGGTCAATGCTCGACACAGGGTCAATCGCCCTATGCCTGTTGTTATTGGCGTGAACTGGGGACACGCACCGTGCGCAGTTCCAGGCTCCCCAAGTCGTAATTGTTGCCACGCAATTCGATGCGTCCCGCCGCACCTGCTTCGCTAACGCGCCATAACGCGATCGCGTCGCTTACGAAAAATATGCCCATGAGTTTGCCCACGACGAAGCGAGCCAATTGCCACTCGGCGGTCGCGAGCTCGACGACACGTGCGTCGAGTTCCTCGAAGTCGGTATTTTCGAGTGCGTTGCCGCGCCACCTTCGCCATGGCGAATCGGCTTCCTTGATCTTCTGCCATTCGAGCGCGAGCTGGTCGATGCGCGGTGCCGAAATCGGTGCGGCCGAGGCGAGCTTGGTGCGCAGAGTCTCGGGCGAGAAGCATGCGACAGAGAGGCCGTCGCGGGTACGAATCGGATCGTCGACGCCCATATGGAAACGTTCGAGTGGGCCAATGTCGTCGCTCGACAGGCCCACCTCGAAAAGACGCTGCGGCGTGTCGCGCAGGCGGTAGGCGAGGCGGCGCAGCTTCAATTGATCGTCGGCGCACGGTCCATGCCAAATGACGATAGGCACGTCGGTCAGGGTAATGCACTGAATGAGATCGAAGTCCGTACGAGCCGCGTTGTAGATGTGTCCCAAAAGCTCGCAGTCGAGCGCGGCCTCCGAGCGAAGTCCCAACGTGTCATCGATGTCTCGCAGCGAACCGACCGTAAGGTCATCCCATAGCGTGAATACGAGGGATTCGCGTCTCGACTTGTCAAACGCACAGATCATGCAGCCCGCGGCAGAGTTGTTGGGCACAATGTGGATCGTCTTCATAGACCTCTCTTCAAATAAAAATGTTCTCCACGAGTTCGCGGGAAGTCGGAGCCAAAAGGAAAAATGACTACCGCCATCCGGGCTGCGGCGCGAAAAGACCGGTTGCTGTCTGGGTGCTGGATTACGATCAGGCACACAGTGAACCCGTCTCTTAGAGGCTCAACAGTGGCAGCGGATCGACGGGTTTTCCATCGCTGCGCACTTCGAATAACACACCCGGCATGCCATTGTGGTCAACGCCGACCTCGGCGATTGTCTGGCCTTGCGATACGGCTTCGTTGTCACTCACAAGCAGACGATTATTGTGACCGTAAGCCGTTACGGTCCGATCGTCGTGCTTGATGATGACGAGCGTGCCGTAGGCTGGGATACCCGTGCCGGCATAGACGACGCGACCAGCTGCCGCCGCCTTGACGGGCTCGCCCGGCGTGCCGTCGATCACGATGTTGTTGAAGGTGCCCGGCACGAAGTGTTGCACAATCGTGCCGTGCGCGGGCCATGCCAGCACGGGGCCAGGTGTCGAGGGTCCAGCGTCGACAGCTTCTGCGGGCGTGGCGTTGGAGTGGGCTGGCGGTTGGGGCAAGACGTTCTTGTAGCCCGGCAGGGGTGCCACGCGCAGAAACTGGCCGGGCATTACCTTTACGTCGGGAGATAACTGGTTCCAGCTCGCGAGGTCCTCCGCGCTCCGGCCGTAGTCCGCGGCGATGCGCTTCAGCGTGTCGCCCGGGTTGACGCGGTAATAGCCTGCGGGTACTCCGCCCGCCGCCGTGGTCCGGATCGAAACCGCATTGTCGTTCGATGGCGTAAACGTACAGGCGCTACAGATGAATGCAAGCGCAGCCGCAGTGCCATACGTTCTCGAGTTTCCTCGTGGTTGATTCATTTTTCAGTACCTCGTTTCGTCCCTGTCAGGCACGACGGAAAAATACCGGGATACGCGAGGTTCCCGATTTCGCCGGCGATACCGTAATCAAGCCGGCAGATGGCTGGCGCCGATCAATCGCCCTGGCACGAACCGGCGCGTCGCCGCAGTCAGTGACTGCAACGGGTCAAGCAGCGACCTGCTTGCATCGAAGTCGCTGCCGATGCAAATAAAACGCCACGACCGTGTCGCCGCGGCGACGGTTTTGCGCCTGTGATCAATCCGACGCAGCAGGTTTAGCGTGGTGCAGGTGGACGTCCAGCTGCGGGTACGGAATACCGATTCCGTTTGCATCGAGCGCTCGCTTGAAATTCTCCATGAGGTCAAAATAGACGTCCCAGTACACCTCGTTGGTCGTCCATGCTCGTGTAACGAAATTGAGTGACGACGCAGCCATTTCGTTGAGCCGCACCGTCACGCCCTTGTCATGGAGGATGCGCGCGTCCGCGGCGATGACGTTACCCAGAACATGCTTGACGGCATCGATGTCGGCGCTGTAGGCCACGCCGACCGTGATGTCGACACGGCGCAAGGGCTCACGTGAATTGTTGACGATGTTGTCCGCGATGATCTTGCCATTCGGCACGGTGACCGTCTTGTTGTCGACAGTGCGCAACGTCGTCGAGAAGATGTGCACGTGGTCGACAGTCCCCGCAGTACCTGCGACCGAAACGTACTCGCCCGCTTTCATCGGCCGAAGCACGACGAGCAGCACCCCTGCGGCAAAATTCGACAACGAGCCTTGCAGGGCAAGGGCGATCGCAAGGCCGGCCGCACCGAGTACCGCAATGACCGACGTGGTTTGCACACCCATGCGCCCGAGCACCGCGATCACGGTAAACGCGAGGACACCGTAACGCACCAGGGCTGCGAGAAAATGGGTGATTGTTGCATCGAGGCCGCGTGCCAGTGTGACGCGCTCTACGGTCCTCGACACGGCGCGCGCAACCATCGTACCAACGATGAAGATCGCAATCGACACGACGATATTGATCGCGTACTGCACGAGAAGCGCTTGATTGGTCAGTATCCAGTCGGCGAATTGATAAAGATCTTCAGTCATCGACAGGGGCCTTTCTGGTGACGCGGCCTTTGCCAATGGCAACCCGCCTGGAAACTCGGCACGCCGGCACGGCCAGCTTCACGATACTCATTTCTGCGCTCGTCCTTTGAGAGTGTGGCGACCGGGATGGCCGACTTGATCGAGAAAGTCAAACCGCGGACCCAACAGGGGTAGCGGTTCATGCGCCATTCTCCGGATCGGCGAACGTTGAAATACTGGACACGACCAGACTTGCATCAGACTGGTACGGTTTGACTCGGGAATGCCCAAGCCATGTGACAATTCTGCGCTCCATAGCGCCTCGATCACCCGCAAATCGTCTTGCGAAAACAACAAAGCCGACGCGCAGGGATGCCCACCGATCGGCAGCAGCCTCGGGCCGGTTCACCGGCTCACTCAGTGGAGGGGCGAGCCGAGCATGTGTGCGGCATGCCCATCGGTCGTCCTGTGTTCACCAGACGCTCAGTCAGGTAACCGCGGCCAATCGGCTGGCGAGTCATCAGTCAACGTGTCGTCACTACACTCGCCATGCTGGCCGGCGATGCCGCACGGGCGAACTGGCGAAGGTAACCCGTCTCGGCAGGCAGGTCACGCCAGCGCAATCGCGTCTCGAGAACGAACCAGATGCCGGTCAGCGCCAAGCGATTCAAGGCCGGCAGGCGGGCCGAGTTCTTCTCGCGCTGGACCTGCATGGTGGCAACGGGCAAGGGATGCCACGCGTTCGCGAATCAGCGTCCCGCGCAAGACTGCGGACGACGTCCATCAATCATCCTGACTCAGGCCGCGAATCCCCCATCCACATTCAGGCTAGTGCCGGTGACAAAACTCGATTCCGGCCCCGCCAGATACGCCACCATGCTCGCAACCTCATCGGGATGGCCATGACGGGTAACGCCATCATCCCGTGCAGCGACGCAGCGGCTTCGGCATCCTCCGGATTCATGTCGGTGTCGACCGGGCCCGGCTGCACGTTGTTCACGGTGATACCTTTCGGGCCAAGATCACGCGCCATCCCTTGCACCAACCTCTTCAGGGCAGACTTGCTCATCGCATACACGGCACCGCTCGCGAACGGCATGCTCAGAGCAGCAACAACGCTGCCGTCGCGATACAGGTGGGACCCAGCGCCGCGACCAACAGCCCCGGCACGCTGACCGATTCATCCCGGAAGCCTTTGCGCACGATCGCCAGGCCGGCCGGATTCGGTGCGTTCGCGATTACCGTCAAGCCGCCCCCTGCCACCGCGCCGGCGACCAGCATGTACTTCGCCTCGTCCGGGATCCCGACGATCAGCGACCCGAGATACGTGATCGCCGCGTTATCCATCATCGCTGTCAGACCCAGCGCACCTGCATACAGCGCGTATGCGTCCATCGAGCTGACCAGCGGCTGCAGCCACCATTGCTGCAACCCGCCCAGCACGACGAGCCCACCCAGGAAAAACGCGACCAGTAGGCTTTCGCGCAGCATCAACGGCGACTGGTAGCGCTCGTAGGCCGTGGTAAAGCCCATGAAGAACAGCAGCAGGCCGATAAACACGACCGGGTGATGCGCACCCACCACGACGCCGACGAGAAAGCCGATATGAATCAGCGTCACGACCAGCGGAATCGGCTCGGCGTCCGATTTGGCGGGAATGAACGCCGCCCCCATCAGCGCGCGGCGCATCAGCGCGACGCACACCGTCGCGTTCACCAACACCGCGATCGCGGCCTTCCAGCCGAACGTCGCCGCCATGAACGTGCTGTCCCAGCCCCATGCCGACGCGACCATCAGCACCGGCGGCGCCGCGTAGGCGGTCAGCGTGCCGCCGATCGACACGTTGACGAACAGCACGCCGAGCATCAGGTACTTCCATCGCTCTGGCAGCGCGGTTCCAAACGCACGATCGCGCAGAATCAACGCCGCGAGCGTCATCGCGGCCGGCTCGGTAATGAACGATCCAAGCAGTGGAATCAACGTCAGCGACAGCCAGATCACCGCAATCCCGGTATCGACCGGCAACGCCCGTGCGATGCGCTGGACCATCCGTGTCACGGCATCGAGGATCGGCCGGCTCGCCGCGATCACCATGACGGTGAAGACGAACAGCGGCTCGGCAAACTCGCGCGATTCCACATAGTCGAGTGCGGCTTTCGGCGTTGCAACAGCGGCCATCACGACGAGCAGCACAAACGCCCACAGGCCGAACACGACTTCCACTTCACCGAGGAAATGGAACAGGCCCGCATGGTGCCGATGGCGATGCGCAAGTGCTTCGAAACGCTTCGCGAGGAAGGTGTGCAGCAGCGCAAGTCCGAATATGACCGCGCCGGCGATTTCAACAGAATGGAGCATAGCGATTCCCAGGTTGAATCGGTGCCATCCGAACCGCGATGGTCACCAGCAATGTAATGACGACATTGGGACTGGCCTACAGGCTCCCGCCCGATGCAATTTCGCGGGCGGCCTGATTCGCTCACCAATCAGGCCGCTGCCAAATCAAGCGGCATTCTGCAATCCCTATCATAGGGCGCAGGATCGGATCGCGAGTCGATACCACGCACAACGCATCCGACCACGAGCATGGCAAAAACGACGGCAAATCCCGCTTCGACACGCCGTTTCTTCTGCCCGTCGTGGCGTCATGGGTTATGTGCGACTGCAACACGATTGTCGCGTGCTGCCTCCGCCAGTTGAATGCGCACGACGTTCACCGTTTGCGCAAAGGCCGGCCGGGCGGCTTGCGCGAGATCCGGCGTCAGCCGCTCACGCAGCGCAACGACTGCATCGATCGGGACGTTGCGACGGCGCACCTCGAAATGCAGATGCGGACCGGTCGCGACGCCGGTGCTGCCCACTGCCCCAAGTAGCTGGCCGCGCTTGACGGCCGCGCCGGCACGCACATCGCCAGCCACCGCGGAAAGATGCGCATACAACGTCGAATAGCCGTTGCCGTGGCTGACGACCACATAACGGCCGTAGCCGCCTTCGTACGCGACGCGCTGCACGGTACCCGCCGCCGCCGCGTTAACCGGCGTGCCAGTCGGCGCGGCGAAGTCTGTCCCGCTATGGCCGTGATGCACGCCCGAGACCGGGTGCTGTCGCATGCCGAACTGCGAGGAAATCCGCACGTACCTGACCGGCATCGCGAAACGCCGTTCCGCGAGCGGCCGTCCGTCGAACGTGTAGTAATCGCCATTCGGTCGGCCGGGTGCAGCAAACCAGACGGCCGTGTGGCGCTCGCCGCGCAACGTCAGTTCGGCCGCGACGAGGCGCCACTCGGCACTGTTCTTGCCGCGCGTGGCCACGCGTTCATAGCGTACGTTGAAACGATCGCCCTTCCGTGCGGTGGCGCGCATCGCGACGCGGCCGGACCATGCTTGCTCGACCTGCGCGATGACATCGGCCGGCACGTCGGCTTCGGTCAGCGAAGCGTGCAGGTTGCGGTCGATCGCGCCATGCGCGATTCCCGGCCCAGGTTCACGCATGGAGAACGGCGTCGCGCCGTTCAGGCCTGACGCCGGCTTGTCCGCGACCGGCGTTTCAGCCACGGCCGTGGTATCGGCCTCATCCATCTCGGTTGGCACCGGCGGTGCGCAATCCGGGACCGCCTTCAGGCACAACGACACAAGCACCGAGAAATCCGGTGACCGGAGTTGCGCCAGACGCGGCCCCTTCGATGCGTCCGTCGACTGATCGGCGCTCGCCAGCATGAGCGGCTCGTTTAATGAAAACGGGCCGTCAAGCGTGGTCGCCACTACGGAAGACCACGCAAACGGATCATCGGCCTGAAGCGGCTGGCGTGCTCGTTCCTCGCCACCTCCCCGAATGGATCCGGGTTGCACGACGACCATACAGGCACTCGCGGACATCACGAGCGCCGCAAGCGGGATCAACCGCGCTCGCTTGCGGCAGGCCCCGTTCGGAACATCCGTGCATTGCAATGATTTTGTAAGGATATCGAAATTCACGATAAGGTCAGGCTCCATCAGCTACGGCCATGCGGCCACAACCCGCTCGTCGCAAGTCGGTATCCCATCACGTTCGTGACGGTTCGATCAGTGTCGGATTCGACGGGGATTCGGTATTCGGAATATGGTCGGCAAATCACCGCCGAATGGACGAAATGGCAGGTTCTAACAAGCCATCTCCATGACGAAAATTATCCGTGCGTCGATGCCGGAGCACATCCTGACAAGGTCGATTGTGGAATAGGACTGGACCTAAACATTCTGACGGACGTCTTGCAACACGGCTCTCAGGCCAGTCCGCACGCGGGTTCCGCTCATTCACGCCCGCTTTCAACACGTTGACGAACGCAACTGGCGTCACACCATTCATTGCGCTCACCTCTTTAGGGGCCGAATCAACAAAAGCCTTCGCCCACGTTACCCCGGACTATTTCCAATTCGATTCATTTGTGGATAATGCAATGCAAACCAGACAAAAACGGTGCGCTCATGACAATCGATACATTCGGAACGCTTGTCGCGGCCTCGCTCGTCCTCCTGCTCGGCCAGCAGCTCGTCTCGCGGATCGGCGCGCTTCGCGCCTATACGATTCCCGAACCCGTCGCAGGCGGCCTCGTCGTCGCGCTCACCCTCACCGCGCTGCGCGGGTTCGCGGGCACCGAAATCCGTTTCGACACGTCGATGCAGACACCGCTAATGCTCACGTTCTTCGCGTCGATCGGTCTCAATGCGAAACTGTCGAGCCTCAAGTCGGGCGGGCCGATGCTGCTGCGCTTCCTGCTCGTCGTGCTCGGCCTGCTGATCCTCCAGGACGCATTGGGCATCGGCCTGGCGAAGGCAATCGGGCTCGATCCGCTGCTCGGCCTGCTGGCCGGCTCGGTCACGCTGTCAGGCGGTCACGGCACGGGCGCCGCATGGAGCAAGGTCTTCGCGGAACGCCACGGCCTGGAATCGGCCACCGAGGCCGCGATCGCGTGCGCCACATTCGGCCTCGTGCTCGGCGGCCTGCTCGGCGGCCCGATCGCACGCTTCCTCACACGCAACCTGAAAACGCCCGACCTCGCCGAGCCGCATGCGCCCCAATCGGGTGCTCAAGATACGGGCGGCCTCGAGCATCCGAACGAACAACAGGCGATGACACCCTCTACGTTCATCAACACGCTCGCGCTGTTCGCGATCGCACTGTCGGGCGGTACTGTGATCGAGTCGCTGATTCGCGGCACCGCGTTCGAGCTGCCGGCCTTCGTCTGCGTGCTGTTTGTCGGCGTCGTGCTCAGCAACGGCCTGGCGGCGTTCGGCCGACGGCCTTCCGGGCATGCGGTGTCGCTGCTCGGCAACGTCAGCCTGTCGTTGTTTCTCGCCATGGCGTTGATGACGCTGCGTCTCTGGGAGCTCGCGTCGCTTGCGCTGCCGATCCTCGTGCTGCTCGTGTCGCAGACCGTCCTGATGGTGGCGTACGCGACCTTCGTCACATTCAGGTTGATGGGTTCGAATTACGACGCCGCGGTGCTTGCGGCCGGGCACTGCGGTTTCGGACTCGGTGCGACGCCAACGGCGATCGCCAACATGCAGGCCGTGACCGCGCGTTTCGGGCCCTCTCACATGGCCTTCCTGATCGTGCCGATGGTCAGCGCGTTCTTCATCGATATCGCAAACGCGATCGTGATCAAGCTGTTCCTCGCACTGCCCATTTACGGCTGACGGGCGGGCACGGAAACGTCACGAGTTCGAGCGTCAGCGTCGCGTTCGCTCGCGCACGATCACACCGTTGTCGACGATCGTGCCGTCCATGCACTCGACATGGAGCGACTTCGTTGCACCGTACCACGACCTTTCAGACGTCGTTGCACAGCCGGTGATCTGGTCGTAGCCGGTCGTGGTCCCGCAAGCGGCAAGCCCGAACAACATCGCGAGCGAACCGACCTTCACGGACCGATGTATTTTCGTCGTCATGGCGCAACCTTAGTATTCGATGATGCGTGGCGTCAGCAGGAATACGCGGTCCATCTTGCGCGCCGAACTTTCGCTTTGTCGAAACAATGCCCCCACAACCGGAATCTTCGACAGTCCCGGAACGCCGGAGGTCCCTTCCGAACGACCCTCGACGCGATAGCCGGCGATCAACAGACTCTCGTCCTTGCCAATGACGGCCTGCGTGCGGATCGAACTGCTGTTGACTATCGGAATATTGTCGACGGTGCGATTGGTGATCTGACCGTCGTCGATATTCACGGCGAGCTTGATGTACTGCCTGCCGTTTTCGTTCACCACCATCGGCAATACCCGCAGCGAAATCCCGGTCGACACGCTGTAAAGCTGCCCCGACGTATGGCCCGACACGCGAACGAAGAAGCGCGAGCGGTTGTCCATGATCGCCTCAACATTGTCGAGCGTCGCGACTTTCGGACTCGCGTCGAGCCGGGCCTTGTTCTCCAGTTGCAGCAGATTGATACGCCCCATCAGATAGCGGCCGCTATCGCCGACCACGGCGGTCAGCGTATTGCCCGTAGACGCACCGAACGGCGCGCCTCCGCCGGTCTGCAGGCCGACGTGCTTGCTGCGCGCGCCCCAGTTGACACCGATCTGTCGCAACGCCGTTTCTTCCACTTCGATGACGTGCGCCTCGATCTCGATCAACTGACGCCGCACGTCCAGCTGGCTCACCAGAGAAGCGTACTGATCGATGCGCTGCGGCACGTCGCGCACGAGCACCGAATTCGTTCCCGGATCGGCCTGAATAACAGGAAGCCGTTCTTCCGTCGGCGCCATGGCAGGCTGGTCGCCCGGCATCAACGCATAACCGGCCGGTACAGCCGGCGGCCGCGCATTCCCGCCAAGCAACCCCAGCATTCCAGGCTGAATGGTGCCGCCGACATGCCCCCCCGACGGCAGCGGAGGAAGATTGACAGCGGCCGGAGGCAGCCCACCACCCGGCAGCGGCGCGAAATTGACGGTGGGGGCGACCTGTCCGTCGATATCTGGCATCGCGACCTGGCGCTGAACGCCATCGGCATGCGCACCGCCGTTCGCGTAACCCGTTCTCGTCGTTTGACCATACAGGTTGGCCAACACCGAAGCCACGCCCGCCACGGTAACGGTTCGTCCGTCGATTTCCACCTGGCGATCCGCCGCCCACGCATTCTTCAACGGAAACATCCTCACCACCGAGCTGCCTTTGCGTTCCAGACCGGCGTCGACCCGCTGCGCGATATCCGAGATCATCTTCACGTATTGCGACGGACCGCTGACGAGCAGCGTTCGCGATTCCTCATCGGAGCTGATCGGGAAGCGCGAATCGATCACGTTCATGCGCGCCAGCGTCGCTCGCAGATTGGTTGGGGACGAATGGTAGAGCTGGATGACATTGCGCGTCACATCGCTCGCTGGGGTGATCGTCAGTACCGAACCGTCGTAGAACCAGACGAATCCGAACGTCGATGCGAGCGTGTCCAGGAAACGCTGCGGCGCCATGTCGAAGGTGCCGCTCACGACACCCTGCACGTCGTTTGAAATCGCAGCGCTGACACCCATGCTGGCAGTGAAATCGCGCAGCACGTCCTTCAGTTCCTTCTTCTGCACCGCGATGTGAATCTTCGGCTCGCGCCACCGTACTTCGGCACCGTTCGTGCACAGCGGCAGCACGGCCGCGGCCAGTATCAATGCCCGCACGAAACGTCTTGCACGCCGTCCGCTACCGGAAATCGCGTTGCTCACGAGCGGTTGCCCGTCACGCTCCACATGAAAGACCTTGATGAACATCTGTCACCTCAAACTTCGTCCAGCGCGGATTGCCGGGGCTTCTCGGGCCGCGGGAACGCGGCATCGCTACGCGCGCTTCGATTCATCAAGCCGGCCTTGCGATGCTCCGTCCGGCATCGACGGATTAGTTCGATCGGCGACATGCCCAGGCAACTCTTGAACGTGCTCTGCAGCGCGCGCTCGCTGACCCCGATCTCGGCTGCCATCGCACGCACGGAAAGATCGCGGGAATTGATGTTTTCCAGCAGGAAAAGATAGGCCCTCAGATATTTCGGCGGCAATCGCGCACCGATATCATCGCGTTGCGGCATGTGGATCGCGGTTCGATTCGCAAACCGCGCCAGCATGTGCGACTCAACCCGCAGGCAATGCATCGCCGTCACCGCGTAGTCCGAATAGAGCGGCAGCGACTCATGTGTGCGTCCCTGCAACTGCCGGATTTTCGCAAGGCAATAGAGGTAATCCAGGTCCCGACCGACCATCCCGCCGACATGGGACGATTTCTGCAACGGATCGAGCGCGCCTTCGGCGATCAGCGGCAGGCCAGCAACCAGTGCCGCCAGCGCCGTCTCGAGCCGGACCGTGCGCTCGTAGCCGATCAGGTTGTTACGCTGTGCCCACCGCAAATGCGTGCCGAGGTGGGCCGTCGCGTTCCGATCTCCACGAGCCAGAGCACGCAACTGCGTCAGGAAGACCATGCGTTGACGCAACAGCGGCGCATGCAAGCGATCCACCAACGCGGCGGGATTCGGTTGGTCGAATGAATCGTAATGCAGACGATCAATGCGAAGCGATGCGCTGTCTGCCTGCAAACCCGACTGCCAGAATGCGTGATCACCGATCTCGGTCGCCAGCCGGAGCTCGTTCTGAATCGACAGATCGGTGCGCAGCGTGATCAGAACGTCGTGCCAGATTTCCTGCATCGCGCCGATCCCGTCGACTTCCGTGGCGAATGCGTCGAGCGCCTGGCTGGTATCGGCCGCGCGCCCGAGGTGATGCAACGCACAAACGATCCCGAGCCGCGCGAGCGCGCGCTCGGGCGGTGTTGCACGCGGTTCGTCGATGATTCTGGCGAAACACGACACGGCTGCATCGAAACGATATCTGAACAGCGACTGCCAGCCCGCGTTGCAGCATGATGCGATACGTAGTACGTGGCGCGTACTGCGCATCAGCTTTTGCGCGAGCCGGTAACGCTCCTCCGCCTCTGCGACCGCACCCATGACGAGATTCATATCCGCATGCATCTGCAGGCTGTCGATCGCCGATGAAACCGGCCCGGTTTCTCGTCCGTTCACCAGCCCGACCGCCGAATGCAGATCGCCATCCGCTATGTGGCCCACCCAGTCCTGCGTCGTCGGTTTGAAACGAAGTGCAGAGGCAAGCGAGAAGTAAATCATGGAAAACATAAGCACCTCATTCCGACAGGTCAGTCGCATGCCGCAGGTTATTGGCATGGAACACGTAATCAATTTATCAAGCTTGACGCTGTCAATACTCAATCATTTTCAAAGCGATTTCCGATCTGACAAATCAGACATCGCTCGCTATCGCTCCGCCCGCAACGCGATCTCACGAATGCGATCCGACAATCCGGCAAGCGTCAGCGGCCCATGCACCTGTTCTATGAACAGGCTCGTGAACAACGCCAGCAACATGATGGCCAGCAGCGCCTTGGCGGGCTGGCCCAGATTCATCAGATCCAGTTTTGGCGCCGATTTCGCCGCGAATGCAAAGCCGAAGTCGACCAGCAGCAACATGAACGCCATGGGTGCGGCAAGCTTTGCGATCATCTGCATCAACGTATCGGTTTGCTGCAGCAGGAAGCTGGAAAGAATCCCGGTCGATTCGGGCCAGGCCGCCGAAACGGGCCACCATCCATACGACTCGTACAGCATGCCGAGCAGTACGACACCACCACCCAATGCCCAGAATGCCGTGTTCGCGATCTGGCCGAACAGCGTCGAGATCGGCGTCGACTGCTCCGAACGGACCGGGTTGACGATCTGAATGTTGTTGTACCCGGTGAGTGCGTCGATGTAGACGCCGGCGCTTTGCACCGCCCAGAACACCGTCGACGCGGAGAAAGCCAACAGGAAGCCGATCGCAGCCTCGCGCACGATCGTCTGAACGAGCTGAGCGCCGTGCAGCGTATCCATCAGTTCGACCGGTTGTCCGTAGGCGATGTAGGTGCTGAACAGCAGAACCAGGCCGTTGCGCACTGTTCCTTGCAGCGCGCCATCACCGGCCGGTGGAAATACGGTCATCACGATTCCGAGCCGCAGCGAACAGACGCCGAGCAACGACAGGTATTCCACGATGCCGCGCCCGTTGAGCGGCAACGCGCTGACGAGTTCATTCATCGATTCGCGCGGCCGCAACGCGGCGCATCCATGCCATTTCCTCGGCTTCTTCGTCCGCGCGTCTGTCTCGATGCGCCGTCACTTCGCTTCGGATCACGTCGATGCTTTCCGCATATATCGTGTCGCGAAGCCGATTCATGGCTACCGCCCGCCGTGCCTGCGCCGTCTCGCTTTCCTTGCTACCCGCTTCCTCGACCAGCCGATCCAGTCTCGCCATCAGCGTCGCGCGCTCCTGAGAAAATGAGTCGACGCATCGATTGGACTGCATCAGCACATCGATCGGGACGAGTTGACCATTCCGGGTCATTGCATCGATGCGTGACCGTTCGAGAACCACTGCCTGGTCAATCTCGTGCACACGCGCACGTTGTTCTTCACAGGCCTGCTCGATCGCCTCCCGCTCCCGAGACAGCGAGGCGATCCTCTTTCTCAGCCTGTCGTCGTGTCGGATCAACCGTTGCCGCGCACAAGCGAGCGCGGTAATTCGTCGCTTCGCATCGATCACGCGCCGTGCTCCGCCAGTCGAAACAGTGCATCGCGCGTCTCATCGAAACCTTCATACGTGCCGGCCTTCTGTGAAAGGAATGCCCTGATGACGTCGATCTTCGCAATCGCCTCGTCAGCGATCGCGTTCGTGCCGCCTTGGTACTCGCCGATCTGCAACAACGCCTCGATTTCTCCATACTGTGCCAGCAACCGACGCACACGCCCCGCGGCTTCGACATGATCCGGCGGCACGACCTGACTCATCACGCGCGACAAGCTGCCCAGCACGTCGATGGCCGGATACTGGTTCTTGGCAGCGATTGCACGCGACAGCACCATGTGACCGTCGACGATGCCGCGGACTTCCTCGCTAACCGGATCACCGCCCGCATCATCTTCTTCGAGCACGGTGTAAAGCGCTGTGATCGAGCCGCGCGCGCCCATTCCGGCGCGCTCGAGCAGGCGTGGTAGTTCCGCGAACACCGAAGGCGGAAAGCCCCGCCGCACCGGCGATTCGCCGGCCGCAAGGCCGACTTCCCGAAGGGCGCGAGCAAAGCGTGTAAGCGAATCCATCATAAGCAGCACACGCTGCCCTTCGTCACGGAACGATTCGGCAATGGCCGTCGCGACATACGCCGCTTTGGCGCGCTCGATTGCCGAGCGATCCGACGTCGCGCACACGACCACCGAGCGCGCCATGCCTTCCGGGCCGAGTATCGTCTCGACGAACTCGCGCACTTCCCGGCCGCGCTCGCCGATGAGCGCAATCACGTTCACGTCACAATGCGCACCACGCGCGAGCATGCCGAGCAACGTGCTCTTTCCCACTCCCGCCGGCGCGAAGATACCCATACGCTGGCCCTCCGCAAGCGTCAGCATCGCGTCGACAGCACGCACGCCGGTGGCAAACGGCGCGGCGATCATGCGGCGCTGCATCGGCGCCGGCGGTACCGCGAAGACCGATCTCAGATCGCCCGCCTGGACCGGCGCACCGCCGTCGATGGGCCAACCGAGACTGTCCACCACCCGTCCCAGCAACGTACGCCCGACCGGCACCGAGAGCGGCCGTCCCAACGCCACCACCCGGGTGGTCCGCGATACGCGATCCACCCGTGCAAACGGCGACAGCAGCGCAACGTTTCGCGTGAAGCCGATCACCTCCGCATGCTGAAGCAACGTCCCGTCCGGCGCACGCAGTTCGCACAGCTCGCCCAGCGACACATCCAGCCCCCCCGCCTTGACGAGCGTGCCGATGACTTCCAGCACCTTTCCCGTCCGAACCGCCTCCGGCTTCGCGTGGAGTTCATCCGCCAATGCGTCTGCGAAGCACTCGGAGTCGGACACGAGTACCGGCAGCAATGCGTCGGGCATGCTCGCCTGCCTCACGATACGCCTCCATCGCCATCCGTTCCGTGGTTCCTGACGGCCGGCTGGTTCAGCGCCCGCCCTGCGGCCAACCGCATTGCCTGCAACTGCGCGTCGACGCCGATGTCGACGACAACCGAATCCGATTCGCACAGGCAACCGCCGCGTGCGATGCGCGGATCCTTCACAATCCGCAGTGGAATCGATCTGCCCGCCTTGCGCCAGCGCGTCGCGAGCGCGCCGAGAATCTTGCGTGCGTCGGGATGATCGTCGGGGTGCACGGCAATACGAACATGTGCGGCGCCATCGACGATGTGCTCGATTTTGTCCAGCGCACGGACAAACAACGCCCGGCTACCCTCGGCGCGGACGATCTGTTCGACGGCCAGCGTCACGATTTCCGCCAATCGCTCGCGCATGCCAAGCTGTGCACGGCGCCGCAGGTCACCTGCCTCGGCGAGTCGCTCCATCCATTCCGCCTGTGCGCGCTCCCGCCCTTCCCGATAGCCCTGCTCCGCGGCTTCGTCACGTTGTTGTCGCGCTGCGTCCAGCAGCACCGCCGCGTGTTCCTCGGCCGTCGCCAGGATCTCGGCCGCTTCGATTCGAGCACGATCGAGCAGGGTCGAGCGCGCCTTCTGAACCTGCACGCACGCCTCGTCCAGTTCCAAAAGCACACCGAGCTCGTCGCGCCTGATCACATCGGAGTCCGCCCCGATACCCGGACCGCCATCACCATACGCATCGCTTGCGCGCCTCAGCCAAATACCCATCCCCACTCCGGCAACCATTCAGGCAATCTCTCCATCAACCGTACCGAACCCTGATCATCGAGCGCCCGATCAATGTGTCGCGGCCACTCCGGCAAGCGGAGATCCCGTGAAAACAGGAGACGCACTAACTTAAACGGCGGTCGCTCCGCGTTCAGGTCACGCAAGAGCAAAGCCAGGCCCTCACATGACAGCGCGTGCGCATCGAGTGCCCGCAAAGGAGGAATACGGATCGTGCGAGCGAGCAGCGCGATATCCGGTGCGTCGGCGTGAAGATGCTCAAGCGAATCGATCTGCATACCTGACCATTCGGACACCGCCACTCTCGACTTACTGTCGATCAACCGACGCACCTCCATCCGGCGAAAGATCAGCGCACGCATTCGTAACATTTGCATCGCAACATCGACAGGCACCGCATCGAGCGACGACCACTGCGGCCCCACCAACCCGCTCAACGTAACGGGTTCGACCTCGAGCAAACGCAGCAACGCGAGCGAAACGGCTGCTATTGGCCCGTCGCCCCGCATCGACAAGGTCGCACGAAGCCGCGAAAATGCCGCATCACCGCCATCGGCGGCGCCGCTGACGCAAGCCTCAAACCACGACGCGTCGGCCCAGATCGCCGCTGTCCGCGCGTTGCGCTGATAAACCTCCAGTGCGCTTGCCAATCGCTCATTCAAGGTGTCGATTTCGCTCCTCCCCGGCCTAACCCCCGCCTATTGCGCGAGCAGACCGCTACCAGCCGGACAAACGTAGCTACCCGCGCAGCCGCCCAAGCCGCGTTCTCGACCATTCGAGCACGCGGGCTCCAGCTCCAGAACGTATTAGCGCGAACGAAACGACGCCGCCCAATCCTAGCGTAGCGAGCGCGGCTGCCATCCACGCGAGCGGCAATCGAATCGGCGACGACGCTCGTCGTGCGGCAGGTTCCGATGCCACGGCCGTGACGCTGACCCGCTCGTAAGCCAACCCTTCGACGCTGTTGACCACAAGCGTCTTGATCTGCGGCACGATCTTGCCCACACTGGAATCGGCGTTGTATTTGATGAACACGGACGCGGACGACGGCTTGACCTGCTGGGCCAGTGGATCGTTGTTCGGCAAGACGATCTGGACGCGCGCGACCATCACGCCATCGATCGCGGATATGGTCGAGGACAGCTCCTGCGACAATCCATACAGGAAGCGCACCCGCTCCTCCGTCGGCGTCGAAACGAAACCATCCTTCTTGAACAGGTTCCCGAGGTCGTCACGCTTTTCCTGAGGCAGTCCTCGGTCACGCAGCACCTCGATCGCGCCGGCAAACTCGCTCTCCGGAACCGAGACCATCCAGAATTTGCCATTGCCGCCACGCTGCTTTGACGCATCGATGCCATTCTCGAACAGAGCCGCGATCATTTCGTTGGCATCCTGCTCGGTCAGGTTCTCATACAGATTCGTTCTGCATGCAGCCAACACGACGCATGTCAGCCCGGCGCCGATCACCAGAATCGCGCGCGACCGGAACGAACGAACATCTCCCGAAACCATTGCTTCCCCGCCGACGCTATTGATTCTTCATCAGCGTTTCGACCGCCGACTTCGATGAATTAACCACGCCCATCTTGGCAGCCAGATCGATTTGCATGTTGGCGAGTTCGAACTGCATCTGCATCGCCCTGACATGCATCTCCTTCATATCCAGCATCGGCGACGCGGCGAGAGCATCCATCATATTCCGGTTTACATTGACGAACTGGGCGTTCTGTTCACGAATCAGCTGCACCACCGCGTGACTCGCGTCGAACCGCCCCGCTACGGGCGCGGCCATATCGGGCTGCGCCATCAATTCCTGGAAATGCTCCGCCAACTGCCGATCGCCAGCCGGCGCCCCGAGGGCTTCGCCAACTTCCGTACCGATCAGCTCCGGCGCGACATGGTTGAAACTCACCGAATCAATCATTGCGATATGTCCTCATCAGGCCAGCCCCTCATCGTCTAGAGACGCAAATATCCAGCCGACTCCATTGAGCTGCCGGCACCCGCCTCATGCATCCCGGCGCTGACACCTTGCTCCGCCATCAGCGCCGCGCAAGACGCGGGAATCGTGAACGTGCCACCGCGTTGCTGCACCTGAATGGCACCCTCCAGATCTTCCCGCGCCTGCATCACCCTCACCAAGGCTTCCGCGTGCGAATCCGCGTCGAGCTCCAGCGCCTCCGCCGCGACACGGCGCCAGCTCGAATCACCGCTCGTCGACAGGCACACGGCCAACAACATCCTGGCGTATGAAAAATTCGGCGCACGCTCGCAAACCGAACGAAGCACGTGCATCGCCTCACCCCAGTTTCCCCGGAACATATGCAGCACCCCGGCCAGCGTTTCGATCTCCACGACACTGGGCCGCAGCACCGTCAGCGCGCCGACGACCTTCTCGACATCATCCAGATCGACCTTGACGCTCGGGAAATCTCGAAACAGCGCAACCGAAACGGTTTCGATCAATCCACCGACAATTTCGTTGCTGCAATTCAGGTATTCGGATTCGTCCACAATCATTGCAAGCACCTCCCTATCAATAGAATTGCCCTGATTTATTTAGCCGCAGCTTTCATGCAATTTGTTTCAGGATGGTATCCAACAAGTTTTCTTGCACCGCCACCCCTGCGCGCAAGACATCGAGAAAACGCGAAGCGAAACCAGTCTTCCTGAATGAGTTCGCACAGCATTCGCAGCGCGCTCCATCCACGCTTCGCCAATCGCCGGGATACATCGCCGCGAATCCGGTTCGACCGTATGCCCGGTACGTACGATGGGGCGTTTCCATCCCCCAGCGCGCAATCATGAGCGGCGAAAAAACCGAACTTCCGACACCCAAGCGCTTGCGTGATGCGCGCAAGGACGGTCAGACGTCGAAAAGCACCGAGATCAGCGACACGATCGCCATGTCGTGTGTCACCGCGCTGCTGTGGTTTGCGGGCAATCACTTCAGCGACATGGTTCGCGGCATCGTGGCCGTCGCGCTCGAGTTTTCTCACCTCGACGCCGAACAAAAAGCGCTCGATGCTTCGCTTTTCAACATCGGCATGCACGCAATTTCCGTCGTTCTGCCGTGCGTCTTCGCTGGTGCGATGGCCGGGACCGGCACTTCATTTGCCCAGGTCGGCGCGGTCATCGCGATGAAACCCATCGTACCGAAGCTGGAAAACGTGAACCCGGCTGCGGGCCTGAAGCGGATGTTTTCGCTTCGTACCGTAATCGAGTTGATCAAGACCATCGTCAAGGCACTAGTAGTCGGCACCGTCATGTGGCTCGCCGTGTCCGCCCTGTTTCCCCTCGTCGTTGGCTCGCTCCATCAACCGCTTGCCGGGCTTTCGGTGATGTTCTGGGACCTGTCGCTAAAGCTGATCGCGATTGCCTGCATCGCATTCCTGATCATTGGCATTGTTGACCTGAAACTTCAGAAGGTAATGTTCATCCGTCAAATGAAGATGAGCAAGGACGACATCAAGCGCGAGCACAAGCAACAGGAAGGCGATCCGCTGATCAAGGGCGAACGTCTGCGCCTGGCGCGCGAACTCGCGACATCGGCACCCGAAAAAAAGCAGGCGGTCGGACTCGCCAACGTCGTCCTCGTCAATCCCACCCACTACGCGGTCGCATTGCGCTATGCACCGAGCGAGCATCCTTTGCCGCGCGTGATCGAGAAAGGCATGGACGCGTCCGCCGCGCTGATCCGCCACTATGCGGAAGAGTTAGGCACGCCCGTCATCGGCAATCCGCCGGTCGCGCGCGCGCTCTACAAGGTAGACATCGGCGGGCCAGTACCGCGTGAACTGCATGAGACCGTCGCCGCAATCCTGCGCTGGGTCGACGCACTGGGTGCACGACACGACGGCAAACGTGTGCTGCCGGCCCCACCCGCAAGCTGACTCTCGACCCGACTATCGATGCGGAAATCCTTCAAACTCCCGTCCGGCGGTGAAATCGGCATCGCAGCGCTCCTGATCGCGATTATCGCGCTGATGATCCTGCCGCTGCCGACCACATGGATCGACATCCTGCTGGCCGTCAACATCGCGATCAGCGTCACATTGCTGATGGTCTCGTTGTACATGTCGAACGTGATCGCGCTGTCGTCGTTTCCGTCGTTGCTCCTGTTCACCACGCTGTTCCGGCTGTCGCTCAATATCGCATCGACCAAGTCGATCCTGCTGAACGCGGACGGCGGCCACATCATCGAAAGCTTCGGCATGCTGGTGGTGGGCGGCAACCTGGTCGTCGGCCTGGTCGTGTTCGTCATCATTGCCACGGTGCAGTTCATCGTGATCGCCAAGGGCTCCGAGCGTGTCGCGGAGGTCAGCGCGCGCTTCACGCTCGACGCGATGCCCGGCAAGCAGATGAGCATCGACGCAGATCTGCGCGCCGGCCTGCTGTCGCCCGACGAAGCGCGCGGCAAGCGCGCGACCCTCGCGACCGAGAGCCAGCTGTACGGCAGCATGGACGGCGCGATGAAATTCGTGAAAGGCGACGCGATCGCCGGACTGGTCATCACGCTCGTCAATATCGTCGCCGGCATTGCCGTCGGCATCGCCTATCACGACATGTCCGCCGGCGAGGCCGCCGACCGGTTCGCGATCCTGTCGATCGGCGACGCGATGGTGTCGCAGATTCCGTCGCTGCTGCTGTCGGTGGCCGCTGGCGTGATGACCACGCGGGTATCCGACGAGCGCGAAGCGAAGGCCTCGTCGCTTGGCGCACAGATCGGTCGCCAGCTGAGCGGCAACGCTCGCGCGCTCGCCGTGTCGGGTGCAATGATCCTCGGCTTCGCCGCGGTACCCGGCTTTCCCTCGCTGATGTTCATCGGTCTCGCGATCATCCTGTTCGTCTGCAGCCGTCATCTCGCGAAGCGGAATGGCACCGCGCGATCCGGCGTGGACGGCATGGGGAATGCCGCGCAGCGCGCCGGCCCGAGCGCCGAGATACGGGCCATCATGCCTCGCGCGCCGCAATTCACCTGTCCAGTCGGCGTGCGCGTGTCGCGCGATCTCGTCGCACGCCTGTCCACGGACGCTCTTTCGACGGCGCTCGACACGGAGCGCGCCGCGCTGGAAGAGGAGCTCGGGCTGCCATTCCCGGGGGTCGTGTTCTGGGCCAGCGACGGGCTTCCGGTGTCGACCTGCCAGCTGATGCTCTTCGACGTGCCGCACTGGAAGATCGAACTGCCCCCGCACAAGGTGATGATGGCACCGTCTGATTCGATGGACGACGACGTCACCGATGCCGAAATCCTGCCGCCCCTCCATCCGGGCGGCCCCGATACCGTCTGGCTGCGAGAAGAGCACGTGCCTGCCGGTAGCCATTTCTGGCGTGAAGAGGAAGTCCTCGTTCGCGCTTCGGCTGTGCTGCTGCGCCAACATGCGGCGCGCTTCATCGGCATCCAGGAGACACAGCGGATACTCGACCAGGCCAGTGTCGAGTATCCGGGACTGGTCGCCGAGGTACACAAGGGCTTGCCGGTCCAGCGCATTGCCGATGTACTGCGTCGCCTGCTCGAGGAACAGATCTCGATCCGGAACATGCGCAATATCCTCGAGAGCCTGGTCGTATGGGGGCCGCGGGAGAAAGACGTGCTGATGCTGACGGAATATGTCCGCGGCGACCTTGCGCACTTTCTCGCCCACCGCGCGACGCGCGGAGGGCGGTATCTTTCTGCGGTCCTGCTCGATCCCGAACTTGAACAGCATATCCGTCACGCGATCAAGCAAACGCCGACCGGCAATTTCCTTGCACTGTCGCCGGACGAAATTCATCTGTTGACCGACAGGATTCAATCGCTGGCAGGCCAGGCATCCGGTGACGATATCGCCGTCGTCACGTCAATGGATATTCGTCGCTACGTGAGACGCATGATCGAGGAGCGCCTGGCCTGGCTCCCGGTCTACTCGTACCAGGAACTCAACAAGCACGTCGAGCTGAAGTCGCTCGGGCACGTCCGCGCATTGTGATCGTCACTACGGAATCCGCCAATCAATGACTACGCCTTTCGCCTCGGATCCGCTCGCTACGGCCGATGCCGCTCGCCGGCTTCCCGTGTCCCCGCCATGGCAGGGCTCTACCGCACGGCCGTCTCGTGGTGACACCACGCCCCACCGCGTTGGCGCTCCCATGCCAGGAGCAGTCAATTCGTCCGCGGCCCCTACGGCGCGGACGAATCCTGCCACGCCCGACAGGGCCGGCACGGGCGGGCCCCGATCTGGCGCGCGAGCCGCCAACACCTTGCTGGCCGAAGGCGATCGCCTTCGCGCATCAATCGCGCCGTTTGTGCACCAAGTAACGCAGTTCTGCAGCAACGACGCGATCCGGCTGGCCGGAAACTGGAATGCGCGCCTCGTGCTCGATGAACGCATTCTGGTCGAGACTACGCTGAACCTGTCGCTGTCGTGCTTCGATTTGTCGTTGGTGTTCGAAACCCGCGATCCGGCCACGCGGTACTTTCTCGTCGCTCACGTAGACGAACTCGAGCAATTGCTCCGCGCGTCGTTGCATGCGCTGGGGCAACCACATGACGTCTTCCTGACCATTCGTTGACCCATGCCCAGTGAAACCGCTATCCATTCCGCGACTTCACCTCTCGTGATCGCGACAGCGCCGCCGCTTCCGTATGTCGCGCCATGCGCTGCCCGCATTGCCCGGCTGATCTTTGACGCCCGGCTGGAGGCGCTGCTCGGACGGATTCCGGATGTGTCCGACTGCCGCATGTCAATCGGCGTCGACGATCCTGGCGACGAATCCGCGATGCCATTTTCCGATCGCGGCCTGATTACGCTGGTTCGCCAGACCGCCATGCTGTCGATCGAAATCGATCTCGCCGCCTATCCTGCGCTGTCGGTCGTGGCACGAACCGTCGATTCGGCGAATGCCGAGGAACACGCGTTGTGCGAAGCCCTCGTGTGCGCACTGCTCGCTCCGTTGACCGCCGCGCTGGAACAGGCGGGTTTCGGCGGCTGGCGGATCGCCGCGCTCGCGAGGGTGCACGAAGACACGCGTCCCGCATCGAGTGGTGCGCCACCGGTCGTGTCACTTTCGTATCTGTTGAACGGGGAACGGTATCGGGCCAGGGTTGCGCTGCCCCTCCTCCTCCTCAGCAATGCAGAAGAATTCCTGGGCGCCCATCCGCTGGGCAACGCGAATCCGCTTGCATCCATTTCCGTTCCAGGCCGGCTGCGTATCGGCGCAAAGTCCTTTCAGTCTGCCGTGCTACGCAGCCTCGTGCCCGGTGACGTACTGCTGGGGGCGATTGAACCCGCTGTTGGCGAGGCCGGCACACCGCTCTGCACGGTCGCCGTCTGGGGCACGCGCGGCCGAACGCAATTCCTCGCATCGGTGAAATTCGACGGTCAAACGGCCGTTCTTCTCAAGGATCCTTTCATGGCAAACGAAGCCGATCATCCGGGCAATGACGCGCCGGACCGCAACGATCCCGTCGCTATCGGCGCGCTCGAGGTCCCGGTCAACTTCGAAATCGACACCGTGGCACTGCCGATCGATCAGCTCGCTGCGATGCGGCAAGGCTATGTCATCGGACTGTCCCGCGCCACCTCCGACATGCAGGTCCGCCTGACTGCACATGGCCAGGTGATCGGCCATGGCGAGCTGGTCTCCGTCGGCGATCATCTCGGCGTCCGCATTCTCCAGATGGCGCAACGCGATGATTCAGGCAGGTGACATCACCGGGCTGCTGGTCGCTGTCGTACTGATCAGCCTGGTGCCCTTCGTCGCGATGGTCGTGACGTCCTACGCCAAGATCGTGGTCGTACTCGGCCTCCTGCGGAATGCGCTCGGCGTACAGCAGGTTCCACCCAACATGGTGATCAACGGCATCGCAATCCTGATATCGATCTATGTGATGGCACCGGTCGGTATGTCGGCCCTGCGGGATATCGAGAGCAAGCCGCCGGCCGGGAATGCTTCGGAAGCGGTGATCCAGATTCTCGGTAACGCACGCGAGCCGTTTCGCGAGTTTCTCGCCAAGCATGCCGCCACGCGCGAGAAGCGCTTCTTCTTGCGTTCGGCGTCGATCGTATGGCCGAAGGAAGCCGCTGCCGCGCTGCAGGAGAACGACCTGATCGTGCTGGCGCCCGCATTCGCGCTGACCCAGCTCACCGACGCATTCAAGATCGGCTTTCTGCTCTACATCGCGTTCATCGTGCTCGATCTCGTGATTGCCAACGTGTTGCTGGCAATGGGCTTGAACCAGGTGAACCCCACCAATGTCGCCATTCCATTCAAGCTTCTATTGTTCGTCGTCATGGATGGCTGGTCGACCCTGATTCACGGATTGATCGTGAGCTTCCGATAGTTGCCGGGAAACGCCATGGACATGAATACGCTCGTTGGATTCACCACACGCGGCATGCTGCTTTGTATGTACGTGTCGCTGCCGATCGTCGCGGTGGCTGCGCTGGTCGGCTTGGCTACCTCCTTTTTGCAGGCGGTCACCTCGATACAGGATCAAACCTTGTCTCACGCGGTCAAACTCATCGCAGCGACGGTCGCCGTCATGATCACGGCGCCCGCATCGGCCGCGGCCATCCTGCGTCTCGCAACCGAAATCATGCAAATGGCGGTGCCCAGTTGAAAATCACGACCAGTCAGGACCGACACCTCCCGGAACCCGCTGCCAAAAATCCCCCCGACAATCGACCTGCATCGAGTCATCACACGCGTTCCGCCGTGCTTTATCGGGGCTGCGTAACGTTCGCCCATGCAAACGGACCGCGCAATACGACACTCACGAGCGCTGACCGCAGCCGACTGATAAGGGCGGTTTTGGCACGCAGCCGAGGGGCGTTCGCAAAAAGCTCTCATCCTGAAGCAGCGAGCGCCGGCAATGCGAAGGCCGATACCGACGATATCCACGACGCGTTTCCGTTGGCCGCCGATTCCGGCGAAGACCGGGATGACCAGCGACAATCGCATCGATTTCACATGGTTCACGATCTCGAAGCCGAATCGACCGGGCAGCCCGGGGCCACGGGTGCGCTCGATGAATCGGAATGCCGCATCGAACGGCAGCACACTTCAGCCACGCTCCGACGCCCAGAACGAAACGGGGACGCCATTCTTGAAACATCGATCGGGAAGCTGCTCGACCTGCGTGATTCAATCGCGGTCACCCCAGGTCGCAGCATCAGAGCCCATGTATACACGCTCTTGATCGATCTGATCGCCGCCGGTCACCGTCCGAATTCGCCGTGCGCGGATTCGATCTCGAAACTGAACGATACGTTTCGCCGCATCGTCGCGGAACGTACGTCGGCAGATGCGGCACACGGGAATCGGCCTGCGCCGCGCGAACGTGTGCAGCATTTCAATGTGCTTCTCGGCCTGCTGCTGCTGAATACCTGCCGCCCCTCCACAGCCACGCAGGATGAGCGTGCGCTGGGTCGCCTGCGCGCACTGCGGCGAGCGACATCGATGCTCGGGTCCCCCGCAGCGCTTGTACCGCCTCCGGCAAGCAGCCGTGACGGTCACGACAACGGGATGCATACGTGATCGCGAACGATCTCATGCTTCGTTTCAATATGATTCTCCATGCTGAGCATCGGGTGTTTTTGCGCGAACGGATGCTTTCATTTCGCCGCTTCACATTTTTCAGATTCGCTATCCTAATAATTATTGTTACATCTTCCTTTCAAATAAATAGACTGAATTCGAATCATAATTAAATGCCGGGGCGGTCTGCCCGCCCCGCGATAGACCAATCATGAGAAAAATCGTCCCGGAGCGGGCACATACACTCGCCGAAGCGGAAGCCACCATCGATCAGTATTTTTCCGATCACACCATTACCGTCCGGCTAGACCGATACGGTGACCCGCTGTCAAGCACGGTTGCCACCCAGACCGTCACCGATCTCCGAACCGACGAGCATGTGGGGTGCGGAAAAGACTATGTAGACGAAGCAAGGGTCGGCGCCAAATTCGAGGCGTACGAACACGCAATGGGGCCGATCGGATTGCGCGCTGCCACGATACTGGCGAATTACGACGAAGTACGCGCCCAGCCCGCGATGGCCGATGTCTTTCCAATGACCCTGTTTGACCGCGCGTCATCCGGGATCGCCGCCATTCCATTCGCCGATATCGGCCTGATCAACGGCGCCCCGCTGCTCTATCCGTCGTTTCTTGTCGATTACACCTATAGCGCCCGGCCCCTGCCCGGCGACGGGCTCGATTACATGGCCGCCCGCCGCTATGCGTGCGGCACTGGCCTGGCCGCTGGCCTGGGTTTTACCGAGGCGGCCATCCATGCAACCAGTGAAGTCATCGAGCGTCACAGAATCGGACGCCTGATCGCTCAAACGCCCTTCTATCAGTTGAACGATTCGCTCGATTTCGTCGAGCGTCATACCGTGTCGCCTGCGCTGGCAGCCGTGTGGGAGGACGCGGAACGCGCCATCCGGGCACCGGTCCATCTGATTGCGGTCGGCTGCGAGATCGATTGTCCCGTGTTTATGAAGGTTGGCCGGGATTCGCAAAAATCCGCCACATCTCGTCCTAAGCCACTGATCTGAATGCGAAATCGATGGCTCGGATCGAGCTGGGGCGCGGGACACTGGAACTCCCATAGTCGTCGCCGAGCCGGTGCAGCAACGGCGCGTCGTCGTCGACTGCATCTCCCTTTTCATGCATTTCCTTCGATTTGCGCGACATTCGCTTCGTCTCAACATCGCCTATTGATTTGCATGCAAATACATTGTATTGCGCCGCGACCACCCCAAGATAATTTCCCCATCGGATAGGTGTTAATGGAATCGACGTGCATCGGATAAATAGATAGCCGTCGAGTTAAAAACCTATAACGCTGGAATTTATTTGATTTACATGACATCAATTGAAATTACATGTGCAGTGCGCGTGGCAACACATAGCCAAATGACTTAATTCTCAAGGCACCATCACGCATGAAATACTTATATTGAGAAATATCTCGACCTTTATGTGCGTCAGAATTTATTCAAAAATATACTAGCAATATAAAAATCATGAAAACCTCCAATTCCAATAAAATTTGCAGCATTCTATTTACTGAAAGCTCATCCAACATCGGCGGCCAAGAGCGGCAATCGTTGCTCCAAATGCAATCACTTCTCGCGTCGGGGATTGATGTGGTGCTTGCCTGCCGCCCAGAATCTCGGATTGAGTCTTTGGCCGCAGCAATGGACATCCCAACGAAGACACTTCCATTTGGAAATAGTGTAGACCCACGCACCATAATTGGACTATATAAATTGATCGCTGCGATGCAACCTACCGCATGCATCTGCCACAGTAGTCACGATGCAAACAATCTCGCAATCGCTGCGCGCATATTTGGTCGAAATCGACCTCGCCTGATTAGATCCAAGACTTATTTGGCCGGAAAAATATCGGCGCATAGCTACAATCATCTCGTAGACTTTACATTCACCCCGAGCAAATATCTCAGATCCCAAATCCTGTCTAATAATCGGATTGACCATAGACGCGTCGAAGTGATTTATCCTGGCGTGGATTTCGACAAAATTGATGCGGAATGTAACCTCGAGCTTCCCGCTGATCTTACTCACTGGATCGATAGGAAGCGCGGTGCGCTGCTTGTACAGATAGGTATGCTTCGTAAAGAGAAAGGCCATATTGTGATGCTTGATGCAATAGCGAAACTGCGTTCACGGTGGCCCTTGGTTCATTTTGCGATTATTGGATCCGGGCCCGAGCAAGAGTCGATCAAGCAACGGGCAATCGAGCTTGACATTTATGATCAAATCTGGATGGGTGAGCTACACTCCGTTGCGACGATCCTAAAGAAAGCAGATCTCGTCGTTATGCCTTCACGCGTAGAACCGTTGGGTATGGCTCAAATTGAGGCGGCAGGACTCGGCATCCCAGTTGTGGCAAGCAATGTTGGTGGTATTCCGGAGACCCTCTCTGACCGGGAGACGGGTCTGTTGGCTGAGCCAAATGCAAATGATTTTGCGAAATTACTAGATTATGCACTGCATCACCCGGACGACATGCGCGGAATGGCTCATCGCGCTCAAGTGGATGTTCGCTCCCGGTTCAGCGTCGAAAGCAACATCAGCGCGCTCAAATCGCTGATCACGCGGTAGGCTTGTTATCGGAGTGAAGCGCTAGCGTGCCTACTATCGCTAAGAGGCCAGTTCAAAAAGACCCGCGAGGGGCTGTTAACTGCACCGGCGACCTGTTAACCTCAAGCATCTGAGCAACGGGATCATAAGGAATGCAAGCGCCGATCGTTGATGACGAATTGTGGATACTCAGTGAACCATTGTTGCCGCAACCGAAACCGCGGCGAACGAAGAACCCAGGACGGTTTCCGGTTCCGAATCGGGCAGCATTGAACGGCATCCTGTTCGTGCTCAAAACCGGCATTCGATGGAACCATCTGCCGACGCAGCTCGGCTTCGTCTCGGGGGCGACCTGTTGGCGCCGGCTTCGCGACTGGCACGAGGCCGGCGTGTGGGATCGCCTCCACGGACTGTTGCTCGCCAAACTACGGGCGGCCGACCAGATCGATTTCTCGCGTGCCGCCGTCGACTCATCATCGGTACGGGCCGTTGGGGCAGGCCAAAAACTGGCCCGAACCCCACCGATCGCGCGCGACCCGGCTTCAAGCATCACATCGTCACCGACGCCAACGGCACACCTCTCGCCGCGATCCTGACTGGCGCGAACGTCAACGATGTTACGCAGTTGCTGCCGCTGATCGACGCAATTCCATCGATTCGTGGCCTGCGCGGCCACCCGGTTCAACGCCCTCGCGTGGTCTACGCCGATCGCGGCTACGACTCCGAGCAACATCGGCAAGCCTTGCGCAATCGCGGTATCCAGCCAGTTATCGCAAAGCGCCGGACCGAACACGGCAGCGGACTCGGCATGTATCGTTGGGTGGTCGAACGCACGCACTCCTGGCTCCACAATTTCCGTCGCCTACCCACTCGCTTCGAGCGACGTGCTGACATTCACGAAGCATTCCTGAAACTCGGTTGCTCGCTCGTCTGTTGGAACATCTTCAAGCGCATCGAGCAGCCTTTTTGAACTGGCCTCTAACGATTACGCGTTCGACGCACTCGGCATCCCCGCTGGCTTGGTGCGTGCCTCCATCGGCCTGGAAGACGTGTCGGACCTGCTCGCCGATATCCGCCAAGCGCTCGACGCGTGCGAATGGAAGCCGTTCCTGACCAGTCTTGTCGCCCCGACGGCACCATCCAATGCTTCGCGTTCCCGGAACAAGCGACGCACCATATCGGACACAAATTCCACCGCGTGACTACAGTGAATGACGAAGCGGCGTTACGAGAATGCCGCTCGATGTGTCAACCTCTCAATCATCGTCAACACAATGAAATCGCTGCGCGTCATCACTGGATTTCATTCCGGTGCTCAACTCGACTTACCGGCCGGCATCCACGTGATCGGATCCGGGGGAGACAACGACATTCGAATTTCGGATTGGACCGATTCGAGCGTTGAGCTTACCGTTATCGATGATGAATCTGTTCACCTACGAAGGAGCGAACACATCGAAGGCGACGAATCGGCCATCGTCACCCGTGCGCATGAGACGCTCACCGACTTCGTCCCGATGCAGTTCGGCGATATCGTGATCTGCGTCGGACCGGCGAATACCGTTTGGCCCAGCGATTTCGATTTGCTGGCGGTTCTATTTGCCACGCCAGCTCCGGAGCAACAGCCATCCGGGCGACCGCGTTATCGAAGATGGTCAGCGATCGCCTGCGTCACGATCTGTTGCGCCGTCCTGCTGGCGTCCTTGTCACTGCTGCCGTCTCAATCGGCCAAAGCGTCCGCTCCCGTGGACGTTGTCGGGCAGGTCCACAATGCGGTCGCACGCGCGGACGTGCGAGGTCTGACTATCGAACGGGACGGCGACGCAATCGCTGTCGCCGGCATGGTTGCAAGCTACGCAGAAGATGCACGCGTTCGCCGAGCACTTTCCGGTATTGGGGACACTCGCGTCAAGCGTGGATACAGCATCGCCGAGAACGATGTCCAGAACATCGAGGATGCACTGAGCATCGCTGGCACCAATGTGAACTATCTCGGTGACGGGATTTTCGAGGTTGACGGAACCGTCGCAAACCTGAAGGCCCTGAATGACGCAGTGACACGCGTGCGTCGCGATCTGACTGCGAACGTAAAAGACATCGTTGTTAGGGCAACCGAATTCCCAAAGCAGGAAGTCCGTCAACCGGTCTCTCAATTGATCTCGGCGAGGGGCGTGAAGTACACGCAAACGCCCGACGGGGTCAAGCACATCTATGCATCTGGCAACTGATCGATCCATCCGGAGCACTCATGTACGAACAACTCGAGGCCGTCGCGGCGAAACTCAATGACTTGCAAAGCTATCTCGACCACCCCAAGGGGGCGGATCGCGACACCCTCCTGTGCGACGCGCTCGAGGCTGCCGCACGTGAATGCCTTGCTGTACAAGCCGAAACCGACCTGGATCGTCAGCATCTCGCCAATCTGTATCACGGATTCATGGCCGCGAACCGCATCGTCCAGCGCTTGCAGGAAACCGGCACGACCGCGCGCGCCTAACAAACCTGTCTGGATCAATCGGCACAGACAGCCGGCGTGCCCACTTTTTTTGCATGCCGGACAACGAGCTGCCCTGAGCCGTCCGGTACCACGCCGTACGGACAGGTAGCGATGGTTCTTTTATTTTTCAGGAGGTCCCATGGCAGTAAACGGCAACGCAGAGCAAATCGCGCAAATGCAAAAAATGCATCAGGAATCGATGCAGATGCAAATGGCATCAGCAACAATGAACTCGGAGCAATCGAAGACCGGTGCGTTTACTTCGTTCATGAAAACTGCCGCGTCAGGCATCAAGGAAGCCGCCGGCCGGATGTAATCCATTCGGCAACCTGCAATCGTCAGGATCGACTCCGTCAATTTTTGATGGGTTGATGTCGTCAATGATTCCAAGGAGATTTTTATGGGCATAGCAGCAGCAGGCGCAGCCATCGGTGTCGTCGGTCAACTGGCTGGCCAGGTTATCGGCCACGTGATGCAAATGGCTCAGATGGACAAGATGCAGAAAATGCAGGACAGCCAGAACAAGGCAACCTCAGAGCATCTCAAGACCATGTCGGAGAGCCTGGACAGCAATTTCAACAAAACCATCCAGGCATTCGGCTCCGGCTTTTCAAACTCGATGAAGGGGATGTTCTGACGAGGTAACTTCACCTTGAAACCTATGGCTACTTCGCGCAAGCGCTTGTAGCCATAGCCCCAAACTCATTCCTGCATCGAACGTTGACCCAAGACCCATTCCGCTCCCTCATTCACGATCTATGCTCGACCGTTGGGCTGGGCGACTCAAGTCACGTCTTGCAAACAAGGGCAATCGAGGTCGAAGGTTTCGACATTCTTTTCGATCACTTTGATACGGACGCCGATGCCATCTACCTGAATTTCCATTTCGGAACCGTCACGGCCGGTCGAACCTTGACCATTTTCCGCTTGATGCTCGAAGCCAACCTGATCATCTACGCACAGGATCAGGCCCAGCTGGGCATCGATATCGATACCGGCGGCATCGTCCTGATCGTGCGTGTGCCGATGACCTCCGACCTCAACGGCATGGTCCTGGCAAACCTATTGTCCCACTATGCCGAACACGGGCGATATTGGCGGCAAAACGTCATCGAGTCGAGTGATGAAATGTTCAAGGGCATCATGACCGGCGATCATCTGTGGCTGAGAGCGTGACGTGCGACTCTGGCCTCGCCGACATCTAACCCGCAGTTTGCCGCTATCGTTTAACCGGACACCATGATGTCAGTCACCCCATTCAAGCCACCCCGGCTGATCGAGACCGATGCGCTGCTGCTACGTCCGCTTGAATTCCTCGACGCAGAGGAACTCTTTGACTGCATGTTCAGCGATTTCGACACGATGCGCGATCTTGCGTGGCGCATCCATACGCATGTTGCCGAAACGCGAGCGTTCATCGCTTTATCCCGTGCCGGCTGGGAGACCGGTGCATACGTACACTGGGCGCTGGAATGCAAGCAAACCAGGCGCATCACGGCACTCATCGAGTTGCGCATTGAGACGTCTCGAATCGAAATAGGCTACGTCATCTGCCGACGCGGCGCCACCCGACGGAGGCGATCGGGTTTCATCGCGATTCGTAAACTCACGCAGTGGCTGATCAATCAGCCGGGCATCTATCGTGTTTTTGCGCATTGCGCTGTCGATGGTCGGATGCATCCCACGATGACGCGATTGGGATTCACACTGGAAGGCGTGGTGAAGAATCACGAGGCGCGACCTAACATCGGCGTACTGGCGGGCGACAGCTACCTCTACGCGATGACACGCCAGGCAGGGCCGACGCCATCGCTTGCCGGCACCAACCATCCTCCGTGCGTTCAGCGCCAGGACTGACCCCTCTCCAACGCACTCATCACGTCGGCCGGCCGCTTCATCTTTTATCGGCAAGAGACTCAAGGATTCATCTCGTCAATTTTACAACTACGGAGGTCCGATCAATTTTCGAGATAAGCATCTGAATCGAGCAGGTTGCAATTTTTCCTTCCGAATCAAGCAATCATCATGCGAGGTTAGTCATGCTAACAATAAGCATATCGTCGAATACGAACGTGGCTCGAACAGTGGATCGCCGGTGGTCGGTACATGACACAACGGACGACGTGCGCAGGTGTCCGTCGGCGAAGGTAACGCCTGATGCGCTGCTGGACGGGTTGAGGGCCGCCAGCGTAGTTGCCCGGGCTGTGGCTGAACCCGCCCCTCCGTCCCCGTCGGGTCATGCGCCTCGTTTGCTGGCTCAGGCGATCGGCGCGCGCGAACTCACGCTCGAGCAACTTGCGAACGGAAAAACGCGCGTCACCATGAAGTACCCGCCCATCAAACGTCTGGTTCTGAGTGGCGGAGGCGCGAAAGGCGCGGCGTATCCTGGTGCCATTCTCGCGCTGGAAGAACGCGGCGTCATGCGCGACATCAAGAGCATTTCGGGCTCGTCCGCCGGCGCAATTTCGGCAGCTCTGCTCGCGGCCGGGATCTCGGGCAGCGCGTTCAGGGACCTGTCCAATAGCATGGACTTCCTCGATCTGATCCGCCAGCGCGTCGGGCCGCGTTTTTTTCGGGATGTTCGCCACGTCAATGAAGATTTGTTGAGAGCGGTGTTCGAATCGATTGGCAGGCGTGCTCCCATTGCCAGACACATCGGCTCCGGCCTGGTTCTGCTATCCAACATGCAAACGACCGCGCCCGCCCTCGAAAAGGTCCTGAAAGATGAAGCACGCGCGAGCGTTCTCCGGCACATTGCTGCCCACGCGACAACGGAAGATCGGTCTTCGTTGATCGGGGCGATACAGGACAAACTGGAACGTGGCGGCGACGTGACCTTCGGTGATCTTCGTCATTTGAGCCAAACCATCCCCGCGATCAAGGATCTGCACTGCACCGGAACCCTGATGGAAAAGGGGCGGCCGCAATTGATGGTATTCAGTGCCGACACGACACCCGATCTGGCCATCGCCCGCGCCGCCTGTATCTCCGGTTCGTTTCCGCTAGTTTTCGCGCAGCCCAAGGAGAAAACCCCCTTCGGTACCGCACACTTTCAGGACGGCGGGGTCATGCTCAATGTTCCCGTTCCCGAAATATTCCATCCCGAACCGGTCAACCGGGCGCTCCCCGATCCGGACAGTCTCGTTCTTGCTTTCCCGTCAGTCGCAGGGAAAGGTTCGCGGTCCAGCCAAAGCGTGTCGGGCGCAGTCAAGGACTGGTTCGTCGGCGCACCGGTCAGCGCTCAGCAGGCAATGCAAAGGAGCGAGCTGCTCAGATTGAAGGATCAAATCGTCGAAGCTCCGTTGCAAAACGAACGAGGCGATTTCTCCGGAGCCCTGAGCGGTACGTTGAACTTCGGCATGTCGCTCGATGACAAGCTCACCCTGCAGCGCGATCTGAAGCTTGCGGTCGAGGATCATCTTGCGATTCGTCGCGAGAAAACAATCTCATTCGAGTTTCCATCGGCGGACCAGGCGCTGCTCGCGCTGGACGAAAAGGAGTTCGACGAATTGCACGCATCGCGTCCGGATATCACGACCGCACTCCATGCATTTCGTAAGCAAGCTCGCGATGCGATCGACAGAATATCGACGGTATTGCAACAGCTGGACAGCCTCACCCCCCACAACCTGGCCGATCTCGTCAAGCCGCTCGATCAGCTATGCAACGATGAACAAAGCGAGCTGGAGTATGTCGCGCGCCGGATCGGCGATTCCGCTCACGACAAGACCCTGGCGCGCATCGCCGACGTACAACGCCGCGCAACAGCGGACTCACCGGTACTTCAGGCCTTGAGCGTTTTGAGCGAGAGGCAGGATGTGGCCAACGCCGCCCGTCATGCCATTCGCGACGTCGTGTATCCGGCACGCTTCAGACTCGGGCAATCCGCCAGCAATCATGCGCTCTTGAACTTGGTTGAGGATCGGCTCGCTTCCGCGTCGACGCGCGTCCAGTACAACGCTGCGCTGGAAACGCTGGCACAGCACTACCAAGGGCGCTTGATCAGGTTCCCGAACCCGTCGACTCCCGGTACGGTCAGGTCGGCGAAAGACTATCAGTTCCCGGTATAGCCGTCGCGCAATGAACCGAGTGTCGGCGTGGCCAATCGAGACCGACAGCGCATCGGTCTCGACTGACGCGCCGAACCGCATCCGCCGGCCAACGCCGGCAGATGCGGAGCATGCTGACCGATGGATCGCTCCGTGCGGCTCGCCCTGCATCACGAGTCTATTACCTCGCACAGACGCACCCACCTGCCCCCCGGTCCCGGTTACGTGCGGAATTCTTCTCTGACCACACCGTTGTCGGATTTGCCGCATTAGCTTCGCGTCAAATGTCTCGTGCCGGGACATCGGCAATCCAAACTGGAACACCTACCACCACGGCCTGTCATATGAACCCTCACGCTGGTATGGGCATGAGCGCCAATGATTTCATCTCCGTCAGTCGACTTTCGGCTCTCGACGACTCCGACAATGCATAACGCGCTGACGGATCCTGATCGAACAAGGCCGACTTGGCCGAAAAGCCAACGATAGTCCATGCGAAGCATGGGTGACACCATGATCCATCTCCCGCTTGGACGATACGAGGGGAGCAAAACGAGCGCCGGAGGAACCGATGCAAATGTGCACCAAAACTTACCGAGGCTATCTGGACCGTCGATGGAAGGCGGGGCTCATGCCTCCCGTTGCGGCTCCTGGCTGTTCGGGGCGGGAAATAGCAGACGAGATCTTTGTGGACCATCTATTCAGTGGGCCAGGATTTGGTGTAAGCAGCAAGCCAATTGCCGCTTGCCCTGCGCTCCCATCGCTCAGAACTGCGCGCCACGTCCGACGGCATCGCCCGAAGCCTCGCCGCTGATTCCTCCGCGCCTCCGGCCCCATCTCAAGTCTCGCCGTGACCGATACCAGTCTGGCCGCCATTCAAGCCCGCCGGATCCGGGATCATTCCGATCGAAGGGGACAACGCGGCACTCCCCGAGTCTGGCGAGAGCGTCGGATCGAAAAGCTGAGCAACCCGCGCAAACTGAAAACGCACATCCAGGAAGCATCGAACAATCAGTCCAAGGATGACTTGAACGACGATCTGAAGCAGATAAGCGACGACGCGTTCGAGTTTGGCATGAGCGTACGAGTCTACCAATCCAGAAATGGTGAAAATGACGACGTGATCCTCGATGAAGACGGATACAGCAAAATTGAACGCGGCGGTGTCCAACTCACGACGGAACATCCGACCGGAGATGCACGACTACAAGTAAACCGGCATGTGGAGAACCGCAAAGCCGAACCAGGCTCACGCGGCGATCGGGGAATTTTAATCTGGCCGTGCCAAAGTATACGGCGCGCGCGTCGATAGCACGAAAACAGCGATAGAGCAAGGGACGCAGCTCAACCAAGTGAAGGTGAAGGCGATCTCCCCGGCCAAGGAAGAAAAAGCAAAATTCATGATCATCGATGGAAATCATCGCTTCGTCGCCCCGCAAACACTGGGGTTGAACACGATACCGTACGAATGACCCTTGGTCAAATTACTTTACACATAATATATCATCCGTCCCTCATAATTGACGATGCCGCTCATAAAACCTGACAGGCGACTCTCCAACCGCCAACTCTCCGCTAAATTTTCTACACTACTTACAAATCCCTGTTTTATCTAATTTTCTGCAATTCGATATCCTCGCGAGTAAACCGTCTGAAGATATGCGCCATACACACCATTCAGTTGAAGCTTCCTCCTCAGCCGGTATATATATTGCTCGATGGAGCGACTCGCAACATCCTCCGATACGCCCCATATCACCATGGATATATTTCTCCGGTCAACCACCTCATTCTTATTCGAAAAAAGGAGCCAGATTATTTCAAACTCCTTTCCGGTAAGCTTGATGCTCCGATCGCCAATCAAAACAGATCTCGTTCCTCTCTCGACCCGGTAAGATCCCAACGAAACCGAACTTTTGCTGGCAGCGTGCTCAGCACGGGAACGCAGGCTGCGCAGCGCAACGATAGTTCGGGCATAAAGCTCACCAGCGGACGCAGGAGCAAGCACCACGTCATTTGCACCAGCCTCGAATGCATCGACGATGCTCTCACGATCGCTCTGAATGTTCAGGAAGAGCACCGGGATCTTCGATCCCAGCCTTGACATCAAATACATATAGATTGGTCTATTCGAATGGAGACCTCCTTGCACATCCACGAGAACAGCGGAGAACTCAACATTTCTTACCGATCTTGCCATTTTCAGGCCGTCATCGAAATGCAAACAGGATATCTCATCGATCTCGAATATTTTGTATACAAGATTGAAGAAAATCACACTGTTTGTTACTACAGCAATATTCATGGCCGCAATTGATGACTTGATTTCAGAATAGTTCCTCGTGACCCTCCACATCATGGACTTTTCACGAACTTAAATGGTGACGACAATATCGAAAGACGCTTCAATGGCCATGTGTAGCCAAGCATCGGAATCAGCCCATCCAGACTAGCGGCCGGAACGCTGAGGAGCAATAGGACGGACTAGCACCGACGATAGGAAATGTATGAAGTCAATGCTATCCGTCGGCCATCAGAATGGCTATCGCAAACGCTACCTTCCGACGCTTGATTAAACCCGCTATCATTGGGTCATCACAACCACCGGAGGTATACATGGCTACTTACAGAGAACTGAAGGCTCAGATGGAAACCTTGGCCGAGAAGGCGGAAACCGCTCGCGTAGCAGAGTTCCAGGCGATCGTTGATGACATCCGTACCAAAGTTGCTGAATACGGCATTACGGAGAAAGACATCTTCGGCACACGTCGCGGCCGCTCCTCGGTAACTCGGTCAACAGCCCCTGTCGAAGCGAAGTATCGCGATCCGAAGACCGGCGCAACCTGGTCCGGTCGTGGCCGTGCGCCGGCATGGATCAAGGATGCAAAAAACCGCGATCGCTTCTTGATTCAAGCGTGACCGCGGCTGTATGCGGCGGGCTGGCAGTAGTGCCGACCACTTGCTCGACAGTCGAGTGACGCACGAACCAGCCCGCACATCGCCTCGCTTCATGTAAATTGCGAACGGCCGCCGCCTCCACTGGAAAAAGACGCTCGCCGGCGGATCAAAGCAACCGAAACGCCTATACGGCGACGTTGGGACCAGATGCATTGTCCATGGGTGAAGCGCAGCGGATCGTTTCGTCGAGTGTGCTGGCGGCGTCCGCACAATATGGTCAGTTGACGTGGTCAGGGAAAGGCTGGCCCACGCGCGAATTGACGCCACCGCAACACCACGGTCGCGCGCTACGCAACGCGGCAGCCTAATCGCCCTGGCAGCGGCGCCATGCAAGGCCTGCTGCCTCATCGACCATCCGAACGCGCAGCGTGCCGCTGCGATGCCTTCCTGGTTTCCAGCCCCTCGACACGCCATAGTCGCGAACGCCGTCGGCATTGAGCGCGCGACTCAGTTCTCGATGCTTTGCGGTCCGATCCGGATCCAATACTTGCCGGTCAGTAGCACGCGAAGGATTCTGCAGGACCCGCAACTGAAATTCGCATCGAGATCAACGCGCCGATCGGCAGGCTACGGTTGAAACAGGCCTTTTAGGATTGGTCCCATTCAATTTCAGACTCGCCCTGCAGCGCTGACGGTTGGATTTCCTTAAAGTAGAACCCATTGGGAGTTCATAAACCGGCCGCAAGATAGGGCGAGCGCACGAACCCGTAACGTGCCGAGTAGCTGGCGTAAGCAGCCCCTCATTCAATAGCAAGCGATCCGTTATCGGCGTCTACCCAACGACGCTTCGGGCGAGCTGCACTGGAGCCCGCCTACTCGGCAACGCCTGCATACCTCGATCGACTACCCTACCCTCGTCGACTACGAGGACAGGCTAAATGCCTGATACAACGCTCTACGCTGGAACGAGGCAGGGTCGCCGTAACGCTGCTCGGGTCACGTGGATCAGGATACCCGCTTCGTTCTGGATCGCGCACTGGCATGCAAATTTTTCTCGCAACGCGCGTGTAGGAACCGCGCATTGCATTTCATTTCCATCTGTGAGTGATTACAACGTCATGTTTGGTGCAGCAGGCGAACGAGCGACAAAACATGGCGCGGCCCGCGCCGCGCGGGCGGCCCTCGCGGGGTGCGTCGCCGCGTTCTTCGCGCTGCCGGCCCACGCGAAGTACGACGTCGACATCGACGCGCCGCGCTCGGTCCGCAAGCTGCTCAAGTCACATCTCGATATTGCGCGCTTCGCGAAGCGCGACGACATCAGCGAAGACCAGTTCGACTTCCTCGTGACCGCCACGCCGCAACAGGTGCGCGACCTGACCGCGACAGCCGGTTATTTCTCGCCGGTCGTGCGCACCGACGTGCGTATGCGCGACGGCAAGCGCGACGTGCGCATCGCGGTCGATCCGGGGCCGCAGACCGTCGTGTCGACGGTCGACCTTACGTTCAAGGGCCCCGTCGACACCGAAGATCCGAAGCAGGAGGCCGCGACCCGCTTCGCGTTCTCGCTGAAGCCGGGCGAC
>Ga0207695_10000857_pt1 | contig 55783 bp, 46 predicted proteins | sample KBSC54metaG_FD_184354 | JGI IMG/M metagenome (GOLD analysis project Ga0207695, IMG submission 184354) | Corn rhizosphere microbial communities from Kellogg Biological Station, Michigan, USA - KBS C5-4 metaG (SPAdes) (version 2) | ecosystem: Host-associated > Plants > Roots > Rhizosphere > Soil...
GTAGCTGTGGATGGCAAGACTCTGCTGCATGTGGCGGGAGAGGCGTTCTCGCTGGCTGGGGATGCGGCGGGTGCGCCGGCGGCTGAAGCGGCTGGCGAACCGGGCGTCGAGACGCCTGCAGAAGAGCCCGGGGACGTGCCACGCATTCAGAAGTATGTGCCGAAGCCGCGCAAGGTGGGGACCGGGTATCTGGCCAAGGGCAAGCCGGCGTTCAAGCGGACGTTTGAACGCGGGGATACGCGCGGCAGGGGAGAGGGAGCAAGACCACATCCCCCTGCAGGCAGGGAGGAGCGAGAGCGAAGGCCATTCCGCAAGCCTACCGAGGGTGCGGCTGGGCCGCGCTTCGATCGGCCCTGGGAGGAAGATCGCCCCAAGCGTAAGGCGGCAGAGGGCGAGAGCGGAGTTCCGCGCAAGCCACGGTTTGACAGTACGCGTCCGGATCGCGCGCGGTTCGAAGGCAGGCCTGAGCGCAAAGGCCCTCCGGCTGGACGCCCGCAGTTCCGCAGCGGGCCGCGTCCTGAACGGCGGGAGAGCGACAGGCCGGATCGACGGCCGCGCAGGAATGAGCAGGCGGGCGGGGATCGTCGGCCGCGTCGGGAAGGGGATTTCGAGCGCCGTCCCAGACGCGCTCCGGAGAGCGGCGGATCTTCGGGTAATTTTCCGCGGCGCGCGGAGGGGCGGGATCGTGTATCGCGCCCCACCAGCGGACGTCGCGAAGGCGGATATCAGGAACAAGGCCCGGCGCAGGAGCGGCCGCAGTTCCGGCGGTTCGATGCGCCGCGATCTGCGCGGCCGCGTCCGGAGCGCGACCGGGATGCGACGGGGCTGCCAGGAGGCTTTGATCGGCGTCCACCACGCACCGGCGCGCGCCCGGATCGCGGAGCGGCGGGCGGGCCGCCTCGGCGCGAGGGCTCCTCGGATCGATTCTCTCCGCGACGTCCGGGCAGCTCCGAGGGCCGGCCGGCGAGCAGGCCGGGTTCGTTTGCGAAGCCAAAGTTTGGCGGGAGCGGCAAGTTCACGAAGTCCTCCGGCAGCGGGAAGCCGTTTTCAAAGAAGCCTTCCGGGCCGAGAGGGGCAGCGGGCTACAAGAAGCCGTCGGGCTACAAGAAGCCGGGGTCAAACTTCCGCCCCAGGAGAGATGACTCGGCGTGATGGACGACGAGCTGCGCACGACCGATGAGGTTTCATCTGCACGCGCGCCGCGCCGCACCCGGCCCGTGATTGCAATCGATGGGCCGGCGGGGGCAGGGAAGAGTACGCTGGCTGCGCACCTGGCGCGCCGGTTTGGATTCCTGAATCTTGAGACCGGGGCGATGTACCGCGCGCTCGCGCTGAAGGCGATCGAATGCGATCTCGATTTCGACGAAGAGGGGCCGCTGCTGGCGCTGGCTTCCGACACCCGTATTCAGCTGGAACCGCATGCCGAAGGCAATCGCGTGCTTCTGGATGGGATTGACGTGTCTCGGCGCATTCGCGAGTCAGATGTTACTTCGGCGGCCTCACGGGTGTCGGTGCACCCGCGGCTTCGCGCCTGGATGGTGGATCAGCAGCGGAAGCTGGGGGCGAACGGGGGAGTGGTGATGGAAGGCCGCGACATCGGTACTACGGTCTTCCCCGACGCTGAGGTGAAGATTTTCTTGGACGCGGCCCCTGAGGTGCGCAGCAACCGGCGCTTCCGACAGAACCTCTTTTCTCCGGCGCCTCGTCCTCCGGAAGAGGAGATGACGGAGCAGGACCGGCTGGAAGCGCAGCTGGCTCTTCTGGAGGAGATGCGGGAGCGAGACCGCCGGGACCGCAGCCGTGCGGAGTCGCCCCTGCGCGCTGCCGAGGATGCCGTGGTGCTGGATTCGACGGCCATGGAGCTCAGCGAGGTGATCGCCCGCGCCGAAGAGATTGTGCTGTCCCATCTGCCGCAGCAAGCTAAATGATTGGTGCTGTTTAGCGGACGACGGGCAAACTGCACCGGAGCTTGTGCAACTAAACGATTTTCAAATTTTATTCCTTGAATTCTGGACAATTATGCTAACCTTCACACATCGTTTGAAATCAGATTGGTTTCTGCGACGATTGCGTATTGTCGACGCCGATTTCGATTCCAGCGGCAAATTCAACAGTACTTAAGGAACAGATCAACATGGAACAGGGAACAGTGAAGTGGTTTAACGATGCCAAGGGGTTTGGCTTCATCAGCCGTCAGAACGGCGAGGACGTGTTCGTGCACTACTCGGCCATCAATACGAACGGCTTCAAGAGCCTCCAGGAAGGCCAGGCGGTGCAGTTCAACGTGGTCAAGGGCCCCAAGGGTTGGCAGGCGTCTGACGTTCAGCCTCTCTAAGCTTCAGATTCCTCTGTTCAGGAACGAACGGGTGCCTTGCACTTGAGTTCGACGGGATTGGAAAGGGCAGCTTGCGCTGCCCTTTCCGTTTAAGTCAGCAGGGTGTTACTGAGGTGACGCGGAACCGGGGTCGCCGACCGGAGTCACGCCTGGAAGGACTACGGAGCTGGTCCTCAGCTTGCGATAGTCCGAGTAGTCCACCCGGATGTTTCCGCTGAAGTTGAAGAAGAGGAGGGCGCGGGCAGAGCCGTGCGCCTCAATGTGCGCCGGACTCCAGACCTCGTTGTTGACTTTGGTCTGCCGGAATGCGAATCGCGTGCCTTTCTGGATATTGAACAGCAGTCCTCCGCCGACTTTGAACCCATTCACAAAGTAGCCTTCTGCCTGGACCATGGCGCGGTCGTTCTCGTCGACCCATACGGTTCCACGCAGATCGCGAATCACTTCTTCCCCACGATTGTGTGTCCGAGCTGCCGGATCGCCTTCATAGTCGACGGCAATGGTCTCGCGTCCGTCGAGCTCGACGCGGCGTGGGTTGCTGAAGCGGCCTAGTTCCAGCAGTCGCGAGACGGGAATGATCTCATCTCCGCGTGCGTTGGTGGGCTTGCCTTCGGCCTCGGCTTTGGCGCGTCGCTCGCGAGCCTGCTCGACCTCCTTTCGTATGCGGCCATCCTGCTTGGCCAGCTCTGCCGCGCTGATATCCTTGCCATCCTTGCGCACCATTCGGTTTACGGGCACGCCCTCAGACCAGTAATGGTCAAACTCAGTGATAGTGGTCTTCTTCACGCGACCGCTGGAGTCGGTACGCTCCTGCACCTCTACGGAGTGGCAGATGTATTGTTTTTCGGTCCCTTCCGCGGCGCGCTGGTTCTGCTCCACCTGGTGCATGAGCGAGGCGATCTCCGGCAAAGATTGGGAATCGCTCGCGCGGGACGAGACAGACGAGGCAGGCGCTTGTGGGGTTTGGTTTTGCTGCGCATGAGCGCAAGCAGAAGCACAAAAGAGCAGAGCAACCAGGCAGGGCGCGTGGATACTCCCGCGTGTCATGTGGCGACGGCCAACTCTTCTTCGAGCTGCTGTTTTTCGGCGAGCGCCGTATAGTAACCATTTCTGGCGATCAGCTCGTCATGGGTACCCAGTTCGACGATACGGCCGCCGACCAGGACCGCGATCTGATCAGCATTGCGGGCGGTGGAGATGCGATGCGAGATCAGCAGAGTAGTGCGGCCTTCCATGACCCTGCGCAGGCCGTTGAGTATCTGCTCTTCGGTATAGGTGTCCACGGACGCAAGCGCGTCGTCCAGAATGAGAATGCGCGGATCGCGCAGCACGGCCCTGGCAATGGCGGTGCGCTGTTTCTGGCCACCGGAGAGGGTGATGCCGCGCTCGCCTACCATGGTGTCGAAGCCACGCGGGAACTCCAAAATTTCGTTGGCAATGTGGGCCACACGCGCTGCCTCGACGATCTCATCTTCGGTGGCGTCGGGGCGACCGAAGGCGATGTTCTGCGCGATGCTGTCGGAGAAGAGGAAGGTCTCCTGGGGCACGAAGCCGATGTTCTGCCGCAGCTGCTCAAGGGAGTGCTGCCGGATCGAGGTGCCGTCGATCAGCACGGTTCCTTCGGGTGCGTCGAGCAGGCGCGGCACGAGCGAGACCAGCGTCGACTTGCCTGAACCTGTTGGCCCGACAATGGCGGTCGAGGTGCCTGCGGGAATGCGCAGATTGATGTTGTGGAGAACCTCCGGCCCACCGGTGGAATAGGTGAAGCTAAGGTTGTGGAACTCGACGTCTCCGCGCAGTACGGCGGGCTGCGGCGGCAGATTGTCGGCGTCGATGATGGCGGGCTGCTGTTTCAGCAGCTCGTCGATGCGAACCACACTGGCGGTGCCGCGCTGGAACAGGTTGACGACCCAGCCGATCGCGATCATCGGCCAGATCAGCTGCACCATGTAGACGTTGAACGCGGCGAAATCACCGACGGAGATGCGATGTGAGACCACCTCATGTCCACCCACCAGCAGGGTGATCATCAGCCCCAGCCCAAGCACCAGTTCGAGTGAGGGCCACAACATCGCCATCAGCCGAACCAGGTGCATCGACCTGCCGATGTACTCCAGGTTCGCCTTTTCAAACGAGGCGATCTCGGCTTCTTCCTGGGCGAAGGCGCGCACCAGTCTGGCGCCGGAAAAGTTCTCCTGCGCTTTGGCGGAGATATCGGAGAACATGGCCTGGATGCGCTCAAAACGCCGGTGGATGCGGTGTCCGAAGGACTGGACGAGAACCGACGCGATGGGCAGCGGCCCCACTGCGCATAATGTCAGCTTGGGGCTGATGTGAATCATGAAGGGAAGCGCCGCTGCTGTGAACACCAGGCAGTTGGCGCTGTACATGATGGCGGGACCCAACAGCTGCCGCACGGCGTTGAGGTCGTTAGTAGTGCGGGCCATGATGTCGCCGGTGCGATGGGTGTGGTAAAAACTCGGCGCCTGACGTTCGAGATTCGCGAACAGATCATTGCGCAGGTCGTACTCGATCTCACGCGATGCCCCGATGATGACCTGCCGTGTGATGTAGAGGAAGATGGCGGAGAGGGCAGCCACCAGCAGCAGGCGGAGGGCATGATATGCAATCCGCTGCTCGGTGACGCCGTGCTTCATGTCGTCGACGGCGTGGCCCACGATGAGGGGCAGAATGATCCGCACCACGTTGTAGGCGATAACGGCAAGGCCGCCCCAGGCAAGGTTCTTCCAGTAGCGCTTGAGATACGGAAACAAGGGCCGGATTTTATCAAGCATGCGTGGAATATCCTGGGGGCGGACGCCTGCATGTTGGATGAAGCAGGGCGACTTGCCGATTCGCTACTGCGGCTTAGGGGCGGTACTTCCGGGGGCCGCGGACGAACCTGCGGGCGGGGTCTGCTGGGAGCTGGCCGGAGGTGCGGGCGGCTGCGGGCGGGAATCGCTTTGGCCGAGGAGCTCCACGTCGAATACCAGCATGGCTTTGGCGGGGATCGCCGGCGGGCGTCCATTTGCGCCGTACGCAAGCTGATATGGGATAAAGAGGCGGCGCTTCCCGCCGACATGCATTCCGGCAAACCCGGTGTCCCAGCCGCTGATCACCTGGTGGGCTCCGTACTGGAACGAGAACGGAGCCGCATCCGGCTTGTCGGCATTGGAGTCGAAGACGGTTCCGTCCGTCAGGTAACCGGTGTAGCGGATGCTGTACCACTTGTTGGGTGCCGCGGCTTCGCCGGTGCCGGGTTTGATGTCCACATAAAGGAGCGAGAAAGTCTCGCTGGTGAGCCCCAGAGTGTCCTGCAACGCGGAGCCTTCCGTGGGGGCCACATACTCAACTTTTACCGGCGGATCGATGCGCAGCGTAAAGAGGACGTTCGCGCAGGTCGCGGCGGTCAGGGCTGGAATCTTCGGCGAGACGGCGGGAAATGCGACGCAGTTTGCAGCTGCATGGGTGGCTGGCGTCGCAGCCCGGTGCGGAGAGGGATGCGTCGTCTGTGCCGCAAGGGTCGCGGTCGCGGTGAGGCATAGCAAAGCAACGGTCAGCTTCATAGTCCTTATCGTAAATGGTGGATCAGGTGGGAGTCCGCAGCAGCAGATAAGCGCCGGTGAGGCCGAAGAGCAGGTCTGGCGACCACGCCGCCAGCAAAGGAGGCAACGTGCTCACGTTACCCATAGAGCTGAAGATCTGCCCCAGGGTCCAGTAGGCCAGCGCTACGCCAATTGCGGTGGCGACGCCCATCAACCCGCCGCGTTTGCCCATCATCAAGGCAAACGGCACGGCGATGAGGGCCATGATGAAGGAGATGGCGGGCACTGAGAGCTTGTTCAGCAACTGCACGCGCAGCTCCACCGTGTTGAATCCTGACTGGCGCAGATCCGCGATGTAGTTGCTCAGCTCGCCGTACGACATTTCGTCGGAGGGCTTGTTCTCCTTATTGAAGTAGGCCGGCTGCTCCCGCAGTTCCGGAAAGGTGGCGACGGCGAATGGCTGATAACTGGCGACCGTGGATCCGGAGAAGGTGCGCAGCCAGCCATTGTCGAAGATCCAGCGGTTCACGCGTGAGTCCCATTGGACGCTTTTGGCATAGATCCGACGCTGCAGGGTGAATCCTTTGGCGTCGAACTCGAAGACACTCAGGTCGGCGAAGACGTTTCTGGCAGGATCGAACGCCTGGTAGTAGAAGATGCGGACTGGGTCGTCGGCATGATTGGTCTGTCCGGAGATCCAGGTGCGGCCGGGGAGCTGGAAGGTCTGTGCCGGTTTGCCTTTGATCTCTGCGCGGAGCGCTTCCTGCTTGCGATTTGCATCGGGCAAGTAGGACTCATTGAAGGCGAACAGCGCGAAGGCGACAATAGCTGCCAGCAGCAAGATGGGCGCGACCACGCGATAGAGGCTGATGCCGGTCGCTTTCATTGCAGTCAGCTCCGACGAGCGATTCAGCGAGCCAAAGGTGACCAGTACCGCGAGCAGGGAGCAGAGCGGCGTCACCTGGGAGATGATGAACGGGACCAGATTGAACAGGTAGGCGCCGACGACAATAAAAGGCGTCTGGTTTCGAACGATGTCGCCCATGAGTTCAAAAAACGTAAAGATGATGTACAGCAGCGCGAAGGAGCCGAGCGAAAGCAGGAAATTCGCGACGTAGCTGCGCATGACGTACTCGTCCAGCAGCAGGGGAAAGCTAGTGCGAAACATCTTCCTGAGGCGCTGGACCAATCCCCGGCTTGCCTCTGCTCCGAATGCCTGGTCGGACTCACCAGAGTGTTGGATCGGATCTGCACTCTCGCTTTTGACCAGGTGCAGAAACACGGTCCTGATAGGCCGGCCAAGCGCTGTCCCGACCGCGTTGAAAGAGTTCAGCAGAAACCCGCCGCCGGCAAGCTGGCGAAGCAGTATAAGTCCGAAGAAGGCAAAGAAGAGATTGGCTGCCCAGATTCCAAGAAAGGGGGAGACTCGTCCATTCTTTGCCAATGCCATTCCGATGTTCGAGAGCAGGTAGTAGGCGAACACCAGCAGCAGGGTGAGCACGAATCCGGTGCTTTTGCCGCCGCGCTTGGAGGAGAGCCCCAGCGGCACTCCGATAAGCATCAGCACCAGGCAGGCGAAGGGATACGCGAATCGGCGGTTGAGCTCGATACTTGCGATGCGGCCATCCGCAGGCCGGGACGCAGCATTGCTTATCCGCGACATCAGTTGATGCATGGATTGCGCATACAGGGGCGCGTCGTTGCGGGAGATATGGGTGTCGTCCTGGGAGGTTGGCTCCAGTGGTAGATCCAGATATGCGTAGGTCTGAAAATCGTACTGGTCTGGATTCGTGGCCGAGATTTGGTGCTGGTCTGCGTTGAGCAGGTGCACTCGTGTAATCTGCGCCTCGCCGCGGCCTGATGTGGAGACGATGGCCTGCTCCGCAGTGGTGATATTGGGATTTGCGGGCTGGGTGAGGTCGGCCAGAAACACGTGCCGCCAGACTGCCGCGCCTGCGGCAGGCCGCACATCCTGCACATACAGAACGTAGTTCTTGAAGTCCTCATAGAAGACGTTCTGCTGAATCTGCACCGCGGCTTGGGAGGTTTTCAACTGATCCTCGAGGCGCAGCAGGTCGGCCGCGCCATGGGGGGCAAAGTAAAGAGTGTTGATGAGGCCGAGACCGAGCGCAGTGAAGGAGACGAGGGAGATAATGCGCACGAACGACATCGCACCCAAACCGCAGGCGCGCATTGCGGTGATCTCGGAATCCGCAGCAAGGCGTCCTAAGCCCAGCAGCACGCCAGCCAGGACTGCCGTGGGAATTGTGAAGGTGAGCGTGCTCGGTAGCAGATCGCCGAAGATGCGGGCTACGTCCAGCAGCGACGCCGAGCCGCGCACCATCAGTTCGACGACCTTCGACATATCCCGCATAAACAGCACGAAGGTGAAGAGCAGACCGCCAAGGGCTGCGTAGGAAAGAACTTCGCGGAGAATATAGCGGGTGAAAATGCGCATGCGGGGTTTGTCTGAGTGTAGCGCGGCGTGCGCCTGGAGGACGCTTCCATCCTGCTACGCAGATGCGCTCAGGTCCGGATGTGGCTGGCCGGCAGGTCGGGGTGATCCTGGGTGGTCAAGGCTTCCCGGTCCGCGCAGTCGCCTTCGATAAAGCAGCAGCGCAGAATACCGCATACGACTGCGAGGCCGATGCCGATCAACAGGTAAGTCAGGGCGTGGCCCAGATGGCCCGTCAGATAGGGAAACAGGAAGATGCCGACACCCGCATAGACCAGGACAGTAAAGATATTTCGAAGTGTGCAACGTGACATACCGCGCCTCCCGGCTCGGAAGACAAAAGCCCGCTACAGATCGGAGGAGGTTTCTCTGGGGTGCGTTGCTCCGGGCGATCCGTTCGCGCCGCAAGTCTAACTCCGGACAACCAGAATTTTCCAGCGCTTTCCTGCGGCGGTGGACCTGGTCAAGGATTGGCCACGAAACGGTAGCCGATGCCTCGGACGGTGAGCAGATGCTGGGGCTCGGAGGGGTCGTCCTCGATATACCGCCGCAGCCGGACGATGAAGTTGTCGATAGCGCGGGTGTCTGTATCCTCGTGCACGTGCCAGACCTGCTCCAGGATGTCCTTGCGGGAGACGATCTGACCCTCACGCTCGGTCAGATATCGGAGCAGATCGGCCTCCATCAGCGTGAGCTGAGTGACCCGATTGGGCGCGATCAGTTCCAGCGCATCGAACCGTATCGTCCTGTGATTGAAGGAGTAAACGTCGGGTGCAGCGTCCTGCTCGGGAACTGGCTGCTGCTCCTGCCAGGCGGTCCGGCGCAGCAGAGACTTGATGCGAGCTAGAAGGATGGTGAGGTCGAATGGCTTGGGAAGGTAGTCATCTGCGCCGGCTTCCAAGCCCTCCAGCACGTCCTCCGGTCGGGAGCGCGCGGTCAGAATAAGGATAGGGGTGAAACGGCGAGCTTCGCGGAGGGCGCGTGCGATCGAGAAGCCATCCCTGCCGGGTAACATGCAATCGAGCACGATGAGAGATATGCGCTGCGCTCCTGCTGCTGGAGCTTGAAGCAGGTAATTCAGGGCTGCGTCGCCGTCGGACTCGTGATGGGTGCGGTAGCCCTCAAGCTCCAGATTGAACAGCACTCCACGTGCGAGGTGATCTTCGTCTTCGATCAAAGCAATCAGCGGCGGCAGATCACTCACTGCTGAACCTCCGCCTGAGCCGCAGGCAGGGTGGACTCCGCCGGAAGCGAGCTTGCAAGGGGCAGCAGAATGGAGATGGTTGTGCCCTGGTTGAGACCGGCGCTGGCGGCCTTCACCTCGCCGCCATGCTGGCGAACGATGGTTCGGACGAGGAACAGGCCGATGCCGGTGCCTTTGATCTTGACCGCCATTCGGCCGGGAACTCGGTAGAAACGCTTGAAGATGCGCTTGTCCTGTCCCGGCGGAAGCCCGACGCCGTGGTCGGAGATGCTGAGACGGACGCTGGCATAGTTGACGATGGCCAGCGAACAGCGCACCTGAACACCGTTGGGAGAGTACTTTACGGCGTTGTCGAGCACGTTGAGGATCGCGGTGCGCAGGTCCTCGGCGATGCCACGCACCCGCAGTCGCACTGCGCCGGGAACACGGTCAAGGACGATGGCCTCATCGGGCAGGTGATGGCGTTGGCGAGTGATGGCGATGCAATCGGAGACGATTGGCTCAATCTCAAGCAGCGACCGGTTCTGATGGCGGCTGCGGGCGTTCAGTTCGCCGGCCTTCAGCACCTGCTCGACTGTACTGAGGAGGCGTCCGGTGTCGTCAAGCATGATGCGGTAAAAGTCCTGCCGCTGCGGCTCTGGGATTTCCCGGCGCTGCAGGGTCTCAAGGTAGAGGCGGAGTGAGGCGATAGGCGTTTTTAGCTCGTGGGTGACGGCGTTCAGGAAAGAGTCCTGGCGCTCGTTACGGCGCACCTCACGGATCAGGAAGACGGTGTTGAGCACCACGCCGGCGACCAGCAGGCCAAGGAGAATGAGCCCGACAACGAACAGCATGATGCTGCGTTTGTTCAACAGCACCCATGGGATATAGAACGCAATGAGTCCGCCGATGATCAGCACACCCAGGGTGATGGCCAGGGCGATGGCTCCGCGTCTGCGCGTGATGTTCATGACTGGGAAGAAGTATAGTTGCCGGCGCGCAAGACGCTGCGATGCAAATCACCGCAGCCTTGGCCAAGGGGAGGGCAGGGTGCGAAGTGCTATCCTCGGCGGCATGGCTTATGAACTGGATTCGCAGGCGTTGGAACGATTGCGTGGGCTGTATGCGGCGATGTCGGATGGCGAGCTGACCGCACTTGCCGAGAACCCGGATGACTTGACCGACATGGCGCAGCAGGTGCTTCGGAGCGAACTGGGCAGCCGGAAACTGCCGGTGGGGAAGGCGAACGTTGGATCGGGATTCGAACGGCGGTGGGCGACGGATGCGTTTGGCGGGAGTTCGGCGATAGTGGCCGCGAACCCGGTGGCGCAGGTGATTCTGGGGAGCGCTCCGGATGTGAGCGCCGAAGTGACGGAAGGGCGCGATCTCGCACCGGGCGAGTTTCTGCTGCGGACGTTCCATGACTCGTTCGAGATGGCGAAGGCGTGCGAGTCACTGGAGCGGGCCGCCATTGGTTTCCGGGTGGAGGATGTTTCGCAAGCCTCGGACACGAGCAACGGGTATGCGCCAGTGGCGCTGAACCTTATTGTGGCGAAGCAGGACCGCGAGCAGGCGATGACTGTGCTGCGCAAGGAGATGGGGCTGTTCCCGTTGCAGGAGGTGTCCGAGCCCGACGCAATGGTGGATGACGGGACGGTGTCGCAGGTGGGCTACTTCGGCAGGCGGCAAGATGCGGACGAGATCGCTCAGGTGCTCGAAGGAGCCGAGATCTGGCATCGGGTGGCGGCGAATCCGGAGGGAAGCGCGGAAGCCGAGGATGCATGGGTGGTAGAGGTGAAGGAGATCGACCTGATGCGAGCCGGCGATGTGGTGGAGAAGGCATTGGGGTGAGGTGTTGCGGGTTGCTGGTGGGAGATCTAGGAGTCTGCGGCAAAATGAAATTGCACAAATGCAAAGGCCGTCTCGTGAGGAGACGGCCTTTGTGCTGGAAACGGGGATTTGGGGAGGGCTGATCAGGCGCCGGCTGGCTTCGGGTCCTTGGGGTCGAACTTGGCGACCTGGACCTTTTCGGCGAGGCCGATCTTGGAGAGGAACCAGATGCCGTAGTAGTTGATGTCTAGCTCGTACCAGGCGAGGCCGTGACGCGCGCTGACCGGATGGGCGTGATGGTTGTTGTGCCAGCCCTCCCCACCGGTGAGCAGCGCTACCCACCAGGAGTTGCGGGAGTCGTCTTTGGTTTCGAAACGGCGGCTGCCGAACATGTGGGTGGCGGAGTTGACCAGCCAGGTGGCATGCAGGCCGACGACGACGCGAAGGAAGGTTCCCCAAAGCACCATGCCGAGTGCACCGACGATGCGGTGTCCGGTGGGCGCTACAGCGGCGCCGATCGCCATCTGGAGAAAGCCGACGATGGTCAACGGAAGCCAGTGATATTTGGAGAGCCAGACATGGGCGCGGTCGCGGGTGAGGTCCGGTGCGTAGCGGCCCAGCAGGGCGGTCTCGGAGTGAAGGGCGCGGCCAGAGAGAATCCAGCCAGCGTGAGCCCACCAGGTACCATCCTGCGGGGTGTGCGGATCGCCTTCCTGATCGGAGTTCTGGTGATGGACGCGGTGGGTAGCGACCCAGAATATGGGTCCGCCCTCAAGCGCCATGGTGCCGCACATGGTGACGAAGTACTCAACCCACTTCGGGGTTTTATAGCCGCGGTGCGTCAGGAGGCGATGGTAGGCCATGCCGATGCCGACGTTGATGGCGAAGAAGTAGGTGATAACGGCGGCGGCGAGGTTCTTCCAGGAGAAGAAGAAGAGTGCCGCGATGGCTGCCACGTGGAAGAGACCCATGAATATGGAGGTGATCCAGTTGATGCTGCCGGCCTGGTGCTCGCGACCCATGCGAAGGTCCTGACGGACTTTGCGAGCGGCTTCGGCGGTGCGCAGACGCGCGATTTCCACCGGATCCATCTCGGTTTGCGCGGGGAAGGAAAGAGGAGTGGCGGTCTTGGTTGCGGAGGATGTTTCAGGGGAGAGAAGCGTGGGCGTCATTTTCTAAGTTGGCCTCGGGATGTAACTGGCGGGCTGTTTGCTGCCCCTTCGATCTCAACGCTAGCAGGATGGCGGAGGACGTGGTGTAAGACTTTTGTAATGGCGACGCTGACGAGGCGGAACAAGCTCTTAACTGACACTTTCGAGGGAGCGGCGCCGCGCATATATCGCGATCTGTCTGCGAAGATGGACTTCACGGACAAGAAGGAACAGAGGCACATGAACGCCGAACTGAAGACACCAACGGGCACACGGCAGTGGTACAGCTTTCGCAAAAGAGCAAAAGAAGGCGAGGAGCAATGACGACTGAGGAGTTGAAGGCTGCTGCGCTGGGACCGTTTCGGCTGGCACCGTGGTTCAGTGCACGACCGTGGGGCCGGATGGACCTGCGTCCATGGTATGGGAACGTCGGCAACAACGAGCCAGTGGGCGAGGCATGGCTGACTGGCCCAGAGAGCGTGGTTGAGACAGGGCCGATGGCCGGCAAGAAGCTGGCCGAGGTGGTGGCCGGCAATGGTCGCGCGGTTGCAGGTCAGGACGGCGCGGAGTTTCCGCTGCTGGTGAAGCTTCTGTTTCCAAACGACAAGCTCTCAGTGCAGGTGCATCCTGACGATGCGCAAGCCCAGGCGATGGGACGGCCGCGCGGGAAGACGGAGTGCTGGTATGTCCTGGAGGCCGAGTCCGGAGCGGCGATCGCGCTCGGATTGAAGCCCGGCGCGACCGTTGAGTCGGTGCGGCAGGGAATGGAGCAAGGCACGCTGGAGCAGATGATGCAGTGGGTTCCGGTCACGACGGGAGAGATGATCTTCGTGGACGCGGGAACAGTGCACGCGATTGGGCGAGGCATGGTTCTTCTGGAGACACAGCAGACGTGCGATATCACGTTTCGCATGTACGACCATGGCCGTGCGCGCGAGCTTCATGTGGAGAAGGCGCTGGAGGTGATGCGCACCGAGACGGCCGCGGGCAAAGTGGCAGCTCGGGAGATGAACGGCTTCACGAGGCTGATCGAGCAGAAGTACTTTACGGTCGACAGGTATGACGTTGCCGCGGGTGATGCGGCGACAATCGACGGGGGCATCCCTACATGCCTGGCGGGATTGCACGGAGTTGGCCAGGTGGAGTGGGACGGCGGTGAGGCAGTGGAACTGCGCGCCGGTCAGGCCGTGGTTGTGCCTGTTTCCGTCGAGCAGGCGGTGGTGCGCAGCAGCCCGGAGGGCATCAGCTTTGTCCGGTGTTTTGCGCCGGCGGGTTAGAGTCTGCGCAGTATTCAAGCATTCTCCCAATCAGCTAGGATGATGCGGAATTTTCATCGGAGGAAGAATGCGGGGAGTTGCGGTTGTATGCGCGTGCCTGCTGGGAAGTGTATACGGGCTTGGTCAGACGCCTTCTGCGGGCCAGTCTGTTGCTGTAGTGACACCGGCAGGCGGGTGGACTACGAGTGGTGGCGTGGCGTGGCCGTCGAATCTGCCTGAACCGATGCCGCTGTGGCCCAGCGGTGCGCCGGGCGCGATGGGTACCGCAGAGTCGGATACGCCAACGATCGCCGCATTCATCCCTGCTTCCAATCCTACGAAGACGGCGGTCATTGTGGCTCCCGGTGGAGGTTACTCGCACCTGGCCATAATTAAAGAGGGTTCCGATGTAGCGCAGTGGTTGAGCTCGCGTGGTGTGGCGGCCTTCGTGCTGAAGTACCGGCTCGGTCCGAAGTACCACAACCCCATTGAGCTGGGCGATGCGCAACGGGCGATCCGAACGGTGCGCGCCGAAGCGGCGCAGTATGGGATCGCGCCGGATCACATCGGCATGTGGGGCTTCTCGGCAGGCGGACACCTGACCGCAAGCGCGGGCACAAACTTCGACATGGGGAAACCGGATTCTTCAGACGCGATCGAGAAGCAGAGCAGCAAGCCGGACTTCCTCATCCTTGCCTACCCGGTGATCACGATGCTGGACCCCTATGTGCATGCGGGCTCACGAAGGTTCCTCCTGGGCGACAATCCTGCGGAGGCCGATCTGCAGTTGATCTCTCCGGAGCTGCATGTCACAGCGCTGACGCCACCCACGTTCCTGTTCAGCACCACGGACGACCAGACGGTGCCAGTGATGAACAGCATCATGTTCTACTCGGCGCTGGTGAAGGCACGTGTCCCGGTAGAACTGCACATTTTCCAGCACGGGGCGCATGGCTCAGGTTTGGCTCCGGCGAACCCGCAGTTGGCTGGATGGACAGATCTGCTGATCAAGTGGATGCGCGAGCGCGGGTACGCGGCCGCGGCGGATGCAGGCAGGCTCGATCGATTGGGGTCGACTCCTTGATCGCACCCCCGCCAGGACTGGACAGGACGTTCCACACCAGAAGCTAACTGCAGGGAAGAGGTGGGCCTATGGGTGCGACGCGGCATGGACCGGATCAGTGGGTGTTGGCGTCAATGGCGTCAGTGAGGTCCTGCTTGAGCTCTTTTTGCTGGATGAGATCGAGCTTGGCGCCGTTCCGCGTGACGTAGAAGACGTCGATGGCGGTTTCGCCTTCGGTGTCGATGAGCGCGACTTCGATGTTGCAGCCCAGTTCGGCAAGCGCCTGGCTAATGGAACGGAGCAGGCCAGGGCGGTCCTGGGCGACGATTTCCACCAATGTGCTGTGGCTGGAGGCCTCGTCGTCGAACTGAATGCGAGTTTCCACTACGACCTTGGGAGCCTCGCGGCGACTGCGGCGGCGGCCACTGAGCAACCTTTCCACCGAGACCTGGCCGGTCATAACGTCGTGGACACCCTTCACGAAGGACTGGTGCTCGGAGACGTTCATCTCCAGGGTGCGGAAGGTATCGGTGAAGCGGAAGTGGTCGACGACAGTGCCGCGGGAGTTGGAGAAGGCGTCCGCGGTGACGATGTTCATGCCCCAGGCGGCGAGCGCGCCAGCCATGTCGGAGAAGAGTTGGGGCCGGTCCTGGGTGACGAGGGTCATCTCGCTGGTCTCCGGGGCGTAGCGGAAGCTGAGCTGAACTTTGTCTTCTCCGAAGCGCTGTGCCATCTCGAAATCGGCTTTGACGTCGCTTGGGGCGCGGGTGCGGAGATAGCGTTCGGGAAAGCCCTGCAGGAAGGCTTCCACCTCGGTCTTGCGGCCGGGCAGCAGGGCTGCGACGCGATTGACGAGTTCCTTGCCGACGCGGGCTCCGACGCGCTCGTCGTCGACGCTGCGGTCCAGATAGCTCATGGTGGCGAGGAAGAGCCGCCAGAGGTTTTCCGCCTTCCAGGGGGTGAGAGCGTCGGGATGGACGGCCTGGATGTCAGCGTAGGTGAATAAGGCGAGCATGCGTAGCGCTTCCGGAGTCTGAACCTTTGCCGCGAAGGCGCGAACGGTCTCCAGGTCGAAGATGTCGCGGCGGAGCGCAGAGGACATTTCGAGATGGTTGGCGATAATGCCGAGCAGGAGCTCGGTCTCATAGGTATCGAGTTCAAGGCGCGCCGCAACATTTTTCGCCATCTGGGCGGATTCGCGTGCGTGATCGTCGGTGCTGCGGCCCTTTCCGGTGTCATGGAGCAGCCCGGCGAGATAGAGCAACGCCTGGTGCTGGACATCGCGCAGAATCGCGCCGAAGCGGGCGGGCCACTCACCCATAGGGCTGGGCTGCGGGTTTTCGAGGCCGTGGAGGGTATCGATGAGCACCATGGTGTGCTCGTCCACGGTGTAGCGGTGGTAGGCATCGCGGATGACTAAGGCGTCGATGCCGTGGAACTCGGGCAAGATGAGCTCGAGGATGCCCATGGCATGCATGGCTCGAAGGGTGTTGCCGGCGTAGGGCCCTACCAGGATCTCGCGCAGGCGACGCCATAGCGCGGGGCCCTCTTCGAGGTGCGCAGAGAGCCGGGGAATGGCATGGGACAGCCGGGTTTCGGTGGCGCGGTCGAGGCGGCAGCCGGAGCGGGACATTTCGGCGAAGAGCTGGAGGACGATATCGGGGTCGTGGGCTGGGTCGCCAGTGGGACCGGCGGCCTCCGCCAGGAAGAGGCGATTGTTTTCGACGCGGAATCCACCGGCGGGAAGTTCGGCGCGGCGTTTGGGCCTGAAGATGTTGGCGCGGGCAACCACGCTCCAGGCGCTCCCGCGCTGTTTGTCAGGAACGGCGTCGATCATGTGGTTGAGACGGCGTTGGACGACGCGCGCATGGCGGAAATAGGCACGCATCCAGTAGGCGGCGTCGGCCTCACGGCTGCGGGCGCCGTTCCCGCCGTTAGAGGAGCCTGGGATCGCGGCGACGTCGAGGCCGATGCGCTCGCGGGCGGCATCGTCCTGAGCCTGCCAGTCGAGAGTGTTGTCGTCGCGCTCATGCCGGTAGTGGAGGAAGCAGCGGACAGTGAAGAGGAAATTAACCGCGCGTTCAAACTCTTCCCGGTCGGCGGCGTCGGAGAGCGCTTCGGAGCCAGCGGGTCGAAGCAGGGTCTCCAGCCAGCCGCAAACGTGGACATCGCGCAGGCCGCCGGGGCAGTCCTTGATGCTGGGCTCCAGGTGGAAGAGGGTGTCACCATATTTCTTGTGGCGCTCTGCAGTGAGCTGCACTACGCCGGTAGCGATGTTGTGCCCGTCGGACTCGAGCACCTTGGGGTAGCCCACAGAAGCGAAACGCTCATAGACGACGGAGTCGCCCGTAAGAAAGCGGTTGTCCAGCTCGGCGAGAGCGAACTCAACGTTGTCCGACTCGAATTTTTCGGCTTCGCTGCGTTTGCGGGTCTGGGGCGAGAGGCGTATGCCACAGTCCCAGAGTTCCTGGCTGACACGGCGGATGGGCTGCTTGACCTCGTCCTCGTCCACTTTGCTATCGAGCAGGAAGAGCAGATCGACATCGGAGTGCGGGAAGAGCTCGCTGCGTCCGTATCCGCCCAGGGCGAGCAACGCGATTCCGGAGCGGAGTCGGGGGGTGCGCTGGACGGCTTCTTCCCAGAGAGCAGAGACGAGGGCATCCATGGCTTTCGAGCGCGCGGCGATGGTTTCGCGGCCTGAGCTGCCGGCCTTGAACGCATTGCGGATTGCCAGCATCTGGTGCTGGTAGTCCTCGCGAAATCGAGTCGCTGTGTGCTCCCTCTCTGCCATAGATAAATTGGGGCTTGAAACTACAGCATACAGGCACAGACGCAGCGACACGAGAGCGGAGGGCCGGGAAGGCTCGCTGCGCTCTCGTATTGAACCGCCGTCGGAAGGGAGTTTGGGTTAGAGCGCGACCTCGCCGCGCTCGTCGTTGCGAATGCGGATAGCTTCGTCGATGCGGGTGACGAAGATTTTGCCGTCGCCGATGGTGCCGGTGCGAGCCACCGAGATAATGGCGTTGACCGCACGATCTACCATGTCGTCGGCCACGACAGTTTCCAGCTTGACCTTGGGGAGCAGGTCAACCGAGTATTCGCGCCCGCGATAGAACTCGGTGTGACCCTTTTGACGGCCGTGTCCGCGAGCTTCGGTAATGGTCATTCCCTGTACGCCGATCTCGACTAAGGCCTCCTTCACTGCGTCGAGTTTGGACGGCTGAATGACTGCTTCAATCTTCTGCATTGCTTTCCTGCCCTTTCCTATGTTGCCGATGCCTAAGCTCTGACATAGTACGCTGTGCGCGGTAATTTTCGCATCTTCAGGACGGCGATCTGTCTGGGAAGATAAACGTGCGATTGCGGTGCGATCAATGCGCCCAGTCGTAACCTTCTTCGCCGTGCTGGCTGAGGTCGAGTCCGGTCCTCTCCTGCTCGGCGGTTACGCGGAGTCCAATGGTCTTGTCGACGATGAAGAGGATGACGAGAGTGCCGACGGCGGAGAGTCCCCAGGCGATCGCAACTCCGATGAACTGGTGGAGCAGTTGGATGCCATTTCCCTCAAAGAGGCCGGTGGCCTTACCGTTGCCGAAGATGGGATTGATGCGGCTGGTGGCGAACAGGCCAGTGAGAATGGCTCCAATGGTGCCGCCGGCGCCGTGAACGCCAAAGGCGTCCAGCGAGTCGTCGTAGCCGAACATCGTCTTGACCTTGACCACCATGTAGAAGCAGACGATACCGGCGATGAGGCCGATCCAGAGGGCGCCCATGGGGGTGACGAATCCGGAGGCGGGCGTGATGGCAACCAGCCCGGCCACGGCTCCGGAAATCGCGCCGAGGGCGGAGGGCTTGCCATTGCGGATCCACTCGGCTGCGCTCCAGCTCAGGGCTGCGGCAGCGGCGCCGAAGTGAGTGGCGACGAAGGCGGAGGTGGCGAGGGTGCCGGCAGCGAGAGCCGAACCGGCATTGAAGCCGAACCAGCCGACCCAGAGCAGGCAGGCGCCAATGAAACTGAGCACGACGGAGTGTGGCGGCATAGGCTCACGGGGATAGCCGATGCGCTTCCCCAGATAGAGAGCGGTGACCAGCGCCGAGACACCGGAGGTGACATGGACCACTGTGCCTCCAGCGAAATCGAGGCTGGGGATGCGGCCAGTAGTTGCGTTCAACAGGCCGTGGACGCCCCAGACCATGTGGGCCATGGGGCTGTAGACAACGATGCTCCAGAGCACCATGAAGACGAGCATTGCGGAAAACTTTATGCGCTCGGCAAACGCTCCGGTGATGAGAGCCGGCGTGATGATGGCAAACATCAGCTGGTAGACCATGAAGGTCTGAAGTGGGATGGTTGCAGCGTAGTTGGGATCAGGCTGAAGGCCGACTCCGCGCAGGAAGAGATTGTGAAGGCCACCGATAAAGGCGTTGCCGGAGCCGAATGCCAGCGAATAGGTGAGCAGGGCCCACAGAACAGTGACTACGGCCATCATGGCGAAGGTCTGCATCATGGTGCCGAGCACGTTTTTCTTGCGGACGAGACCGCCGTAGAACAGGGCGAGACCTGGACCACTCATCATGAGGACGAGTGCGGCGGAGACGAGCATCCACGCGTTGTCTCCTGAGCTCTGGGCGCTGGCGATGGCGGTGGATTGTGCGGCGACCTGCTGTTCCAGGGCTGCGATTCGCGCAGAGTCCGGAGCGGAGGTGGGCGCGGCCGGTTGAGCCTGTGCGGTGTGACCGGCAAGCAGAGGCACGGTGAGAAATAGCCCCAGACACAGAGCGAGCAGCGGGTACCGTGTAAAGCCAGAACGCATCGACGAATCCCCTACGAGTATTTGGGCAGGGCAGCCGCGATTGGTTCTGCACGGTTGGGCGCCAAAGCGGTTTCAAGACCGTGCGAACAGGGCTTCTGCCGCCTTGCGTACTCTACACGAGTGGCCGGGACAGGCCAACCAGTGCTGAATGAAGCGCATCACAACTCACTAGCCCCCAGTTCCAAACCAGCGGCAGTACACCAAGAAGCGGCTGTCCCCCATTTATACTGAGAATCACCCATGACGACTCCCGCGGATCAAAACAGCAGCAACGGCAGGCCTACGGATGTACCACAGCCGGGCGACCGGTATTTTTTTGGCTCTCTGGACAGCTTCGGAAAGAACCGGGATAAGCTGCGCGAGGTGAACTGGGGCTACGACCAGCAAGAAGGCGTGGTTCTGGCGTCCCTGGATGCAGCAATCAATTGGGTGCGGAAGAATTCGGTGTGGCCGATGACCTTCGGTCTGGCGTGTTGTGCGATCGAGATGATGTCGATGGGCGGCTCGCGGTATGACATTGCGCGGTTCGGCGCGGAGGTGTTCCGTCCGTCACCCCGGCAGAGTGATCTGATGATTGTGGCCGGACGCGTCTCGCAGAAGATGGCGCCTGTGATCCGCAGGCTGTATGAGCAGATGCCGGAGCCAAAGTGGGTGATCTCGATGGGGGCCTGCGCAACTTCTGGGGGCGTGTTCAACAACTACGCGCTGGTGCAAGGCATCAATCAGGTGATTCCGGTGGACATTTACGTGCCCGGGTGCCCTCCCCGCCCGGAGCAGTTGCTATACGCCATCACGTTGCTTCAGGAAAAGATCCAGCAGGAGCGTGGAACAGTAAGAAAAACATTGAACTTATCGTGAAGTCGGTTTCAGAAAACGGCAGTTTGCGTGCGACGTTACTGACCAGATGCAGTGATTGATTTTGCTGCGGCAGCAGGTGTTAAGCAGTGGTAAAGCCGTGTAGCGTATGAATTTAGGGAGCGGTTTTTTCCTGATTTCATGTGTTAAGTGGGTTACACTCTGGTTGACCTGTTCCCGTGGTTGATTGCCGCCAGTTGGCATGTATCAACAGATTTATGTGGAGGATGAGGGATGAATTATCGCCCGTTTCGTAGTCTTGGCCGGATGACACTTGCAGTGTGTGCAGTTAGCCTTGGAATTTTAAGTGCGGGCGCCCAAACGCCTGCCGCACCAGCTTCAACGATGACGGCGGGTCCAAACCCGTCGAAGGTCGATGTCTTTCTCGGCTACTCGTATTTCGGCACGCACGGGCTACTGAAGCCCGCCGGAATCGCCTATTCCTCGATTAACGAGGGTGCGATCGGCAGCGTCGCCTACTATTTCAACCGTTACTTCGGCGGCGAGTTCATCTATTCGAACCATCCGGATGGCAGGAACGACGGGTTCTCCGGAGCCTCACTGGGTCCGATTGCTCGACTCCCGATGGATAACTTCACTGTTTTCGCGCACGGATTGGCCGGCGGCGGACGCCTGGGCGGCCCGAACAGCGAAGCTGGGTCGCAGCTTGAGCACGAGCCGTATCGCTGGGGACCCGCGCTGACGGCAGGCGGCGGCATGGACTACGACATTCCGTACTTCGATAACCGTTTCAGCCTGCGTCTCTTTCAGGCCGACTATCGGTACATCCACGCGGATTACGGTCCGTATACCAGCATCCCGACGAACGGTATCCTCGGTGGCCGCGCAAATATCTCTGCGGTCGAGTTGAGCACGGGTATTGTGATGCACTTCGGCCATGTCATTCCGCCGCCCCCAGTTGCGTACAGCTGCACTGTGGCTCCGGCCAGCGGCTATCCGGGCGACCCCATTACCGTGACCGGCACGGCGACCAACCTAAACCCGAAGAAGACCGCGACCTATAGCTGGACTTCGACTGGCGGGACGATCTCCGGGACCAGCAGCACCGCGAACATTGACACCAAGACGGCCGCTCCGGGAACGTACACGGTGACGGGTCACGTAACCGAGGGTGCAAAGCCCGGTCAGTCGGCAGATTGCTCCGCGCAGTTCACGATCAACGCCTTCCAGCCGCCCACGGTAAGCTGCTCGGCGAACCCAACCTCGGTCAACCCGGGCGATTCGGCTACGATTACTACGACGGCGAGCAGCCCGCAGAACCGTCCGCTGACCTACAGCTACACGGCGACCGCTGGCAACGTCAGTGGCACGTCGTCCAGTGCAACTCTCTCGACCACCGGCGCGGCTCCTGGCTCGATCACTGTAACCTGCAATGTTGCTGACGATAAGGGCAATACCCAGTCGGCTACAACGACGGTGAACGTCATCCAGCCGCCTCCGCCGCCACAGCCGCCGGCTCCTGCGCCAACCACGTCGAATCTCTGCACGGTAAGCTTCGGACGCGAGAAAGCCCGCCCGGCGCGTGTGGACAATGAAGCCAAGGCTTGCCTTGACGAAGTTGCCCTCTCTCTTCAGCGTTCCTCGGATGCCAAGCTCGCCCTCGTCGGACACGAAGAGAGCGGCGCGAAGGGCCGGAGAGCCAAGAACCTGGGTGCACAGCGCGCTGCCAATACCAAGGACTACCTGGTGACCGAGAAGGGTGTGGATGCGTCACGCATCGACATCTATACCGGCCCCGGCGACGATCCGACGGTAACGACCACGCTGATCCCGACGGGCGCGACGTTCGACAATTCGGGCGTCACTCCGGTCACGGATGTGAAGGCTACACCTCGCAACGCTCGCCGGAGCAGCAGGAAGAAAGCGAAGTAAACGCTCCGGAACACGAACTGCAAAGGCTGACTGGATCTTCCAGTCAGCCTTTGCATTGGGCGCAGCAAGTCCGGCGCAGATCACCAATGGGTGGGATATGAATCCAATGGAACAGGATGGTACACGGGTGAACATGAAACAGCGGCGGGTTGGGGTGTTCTGTGCGGCGGTGATTCTGCTGCTCTGTACTTCGCGTGGCTTTGCGGCAAAGTGGCTTCCGGTGGGGCCGGAGGGCGGGGACGCACGCGCCTTTGCAATCGACCCAACGGACCACCAGCATGTTTACCTGGGCACTGCCGCCGGGTGGCTTTACCAGACCCACGATGGGGGTGTGCACTGGGAGCGCCTGGTGCGGGTAGCCGATCGCGACGACCTGGTGATCGATAACCTGCTTATCGATCCGGCGGACACGAAGCATCTGGTGCTTGGCGCCTGGGCCGTCTCGGACAAGCCGGATGGCGGCATCTTTGAGAGCCATGACGGCGGCACTAGCTGGACGCCGGTGGCGGACATGAGCAAGCAGTCGGTGCGTGCGCTCGCGGAGGCGCATTCGGACCCGAAGGTGATGATCGCCGGAACGCTCGAGGGGGTTTTCCGATCCGAAGATACGGGAGCGCACTGGAAACGCATCAGCCCTCCGGAGAACAAAGAGATTCACGAGGTCGAATCGATCGCAATCGATCCGACTGATGCGAAGACGATCTACGCCGGAACCTGGCACCTGCCGTGGAAGACCACGGATGGAGGCGCGAACTGGGCACCGATGACGAAGGGCATCATTGTCGACTCCGACGTGTTCTCGATCATCGTCGACCCCAAGACGCCGAGCGTGATGTATCTGAGCGCGTGCTCGGGCATTTATAAGAGTGCGGACGGCGGGGAAAGCTTCAAGGGCGGAGTGAGCGTAAATAAGGGACAGGGGATTCCTTCTACGGCGCGCCGCACCCGAGTCCTGATGCAGGATCCCAATGTGCAGCAGGTGGTGTACGCGGGAACTACCGAGGGCCTCTACCGCAGTGACGATGCAGGCGGAGAGTGGAAGCGTCACACCGCGTCCAGCGTGATTGTGAATGACGTGCTGGTGGATCCGACCGACTCGAAGCGGGTGCTGCTGGCAACGGACCGCGGCGGCGTTCTGATCAGCCACGATGGCGGGAACAGCTTCGAGCCCTCGAATGCGGGCTTCTCGCAGCGTGAAGTCTCCGCGATGGCGGAGGATCCGAAGGATCCGGCTCGGGTGTACATCGGCGTGGTGAACGATAAAGATCTGGGCGGCGTATTCGAGAGCCGTTCCGGAGGAACCAGCTGGAACCAGGTGAGCGCAGGGCTGGAGGGCCGTGACATCTACAGCCTGACGATCAGCTCAGAGGGCACTCCCGTCGCAGGCACTTCGCATGGAATCTTTCTGTTGAAGGATGGCATCTGGAAGCGTTCGCCTGCCAGCCTGGTACCCCCGTCGGCACCGCGTAAGCTGCCGGTCCGTGCGGGCCGCGCGGGAGCAACCAAAGTTCCGGCTGCTGCTGTGAAAACCAGGGTGGTAAACACGCATATTCCGCCGGGCAAGAGTTACGACGGCTCGGTGTTCAGCCTGATGTCGAGCGGAGACACGATGTATGCCGCGACTTCGCGCGGCCTCTTGAGTACTTCGAGCAACGGTGCTATCTGGAATCTGGTTGCAGGCCTCCCGGCGACAGAGTGGCGGTTTGTCGCAGCAAACAAGGGCGTCATTGCAGTCGCGAATCTGAGCATGATCAAAGTGTCGACAAACGGAGGAGAGAGCTGGCAGACAGTCACCCCGCTCCCAGATTTGAAGATGCTGGAGGCAGTTGCGGTGGACGGGGATGGGCGAATCTGGACGGGAGGACGTCAGGGCGCCTACTACACCACGGACCAGGGAGCCACCTGGACGATGCCCAAGGATCTGTATGCCCGCAATATCAACTCACTTTTCTTCGATGAGCAGGGCAGCAGGATTCTGCTGACTACCGGCGGCCGCGCAACCGAGGCCTTTGCAGTAGAACTGCCGACGATGAAAGTTCGCGCCTGGGACACGGGGTGGAAGCTGCGGCTGCTGCGGCCGGTTGCGGACCACTTTGCCGCAGCAACCCTGTTCGACGGCATGGTGGTGCAACCGAGGATGGTGGATTCTGCTCAGCTCAGCAAGCGGTAAGCCGATAGAATAGGGGCAGGATGAGTCATGCTCCTTTAGGTTCGGAAATGCGAGGCGCGGGTGCGGAGTTGCGCCCGCGCCACAGCTTTCAGACTTGGGATTCCTCGCTACTGCCGATTGCGGCAAAGGTGAAGGCCGGCGAGCGGCTTACGTTCGACGATGGAGTCGCGCTTTACCGCAGCGGCGATATTCTCGCGATTGGCTGGATGGCAAATGTGGTGCGTGAGCGAACGCACGGCGACATCGCGTATTTCAACGTCAACCGGCACATCAACCCAACCAACGTCTGCGTTGCGAGCTGCCGGCTCTGTGCCTTCGGCAAGAAGAAGGGCGAGAGCGGCACCTACACCATGGCCCTGGAAGAGGCATGGGAGACGGCAGGCAAGGGGCTCACCGAGGCTGTGACCGAATTTCACATCGTCGGCGGTCTGCACCCCGATCTCCCGTTTGAGTATTTTATGGATCTGGTGCGGGGGCTGAAGCAGCGCTATCCCAAAGTCCACGTGAAGGCGTTCACGATGGTGGAGGTTGCCTTCCTGGCGCGCCGCGGCAAGATGACCATCGCAGAGACACTGCGGCGCATGAAAGAGGCGGGAGTGGATTCCTGCCCGGGCGGCGGGGCGGAGATATTTGCGGACCGAGTGCGGCATATCATCTGCGACCACAAGATCGACGGGGGCGAGTGGCTGGAAACAGCCCGCCTGGCGCACAGAACCGGGCTCAAGTCGAACGCGACGATGCTCTACGGCCATGTAGAGAACGATGAGGACCGCGTAGACCACATGCTGCGGCTTCGCGAGGTTCAGGATGAGACCGGCGGGTTCCAAACGTTTATTCCGCTGGCGTTTCATCCGGATAACACGGCGCTGGCCCATATTCCGAAGACTACCGGGATCATGGATCTCAAGCAGATCGCGATCGGCCGTCTGCTGCTCGACAACTTCGCGCACATCAAGAGCTACTGGCAGATGGTATCGCCGGATATGGCGCAGATCTCGCTGCGGTTTGGAGCCGATGACATCGATGGCACGGTAATCGAAGAAAAGATTTATCACGACGCCGGCGCGACCACTCCGCAAGGGATGCGGCGCGCAGACCTGGTTCGGCTGATCACCGAAGCCGGGCGTGTTCCGTTCGAGCGGGACACGATGTACCGGGCAGTTACCCGAACCGAGGATACGTTCACCATCGCGGTCTAAACTTCGGCGCGCGCTGGGCCGCCTGCTGACATAGCACCTCCGCGGCTGCGTGGTGGAGCGATGCCCTTCGTGATAGAAGGGCGTGTTCGGGTTGGCTCGTGCTGACCTACGTTCGCAATCAAGGGACGGCTCCGCCGGAATTTATCGAAGCAGGGCATGGGGGGCGCAGGATTGATTCGCTGCGGAGGGAACTCTGCCGCTATTCTGTTTGCACTCTCCTATGTGTCCGATGCGCGTGCTCTACGGCGGCCTGGTGTTCCTGTCCGCATTCCTGCTGTTCACCATGGAGCCTATGGCGGCCAAGGAACTGCTGCCTGTACTTGGAGGATCGTCGGCAGTCTGGATCACGTGTCTCGTGTTCTTCCAGGCTGCACTGCTGGCGGGCTATTTATACGCCCACTGGGCCGCGCAGCAGAGGAATCTGTGGGTGCATGCATTGTTTGCATGCATCGCGACGGTAATGCTTCTGGCGCCCGGAGTATTTGAGACGGCGCTTCGTGGCATGCGGTTGAGTCTGGAGCTGAACTGGGACGCAGCAAGTCATCCGGTCAGCGTCATCTTCGCCACTCTCGGCGCGAGCATCGGACTTCCGTTTGTGCTGCTGAGCGCCACCACCCCTTTGTTGCAGGTGTGGTGGACGCGGCAGATGCGGGAGCCAATCCCTTACCGGCTGTTTGCTGTCTCGAATGCGGGATCGCTGCTGGCGCTGGCCATGTATCCCAGTCTGATTGAGCCGTACCTGAGTCTGCAGGCGCAGCGAAGCTGCTGGACGGCAGGGTTTCTGATTTATCTTGCGTCGTCCTTATGGCTTGGGCAGCGAGTCATGAGACATGGCGCGGTTTTAGCCGGCCCGCCATCTGCGGCGAAACAGAGACGAGACCCGGTGTCGGTCAAGTTGCGCTGGATGTGGTTTCTGCTGCCTATGGGGGCTTCGATTCAATTGGCAGCGGTGACCAGCCATTTGAGCCAGGACATCGCGCCCATTCCGCTGCTGTGGGTGCTGCCGCTGGGCGTGTATCTGCTTAGTCTCGTGGTGGCGTTCGAGTCTCCGGCGCTCTATCGCCGCGCAGTGGTATCCCGGCTGATGATCGTAATGCTCGCGAGCCTGGGCTATGCGCTCTCCCGGGTGGATACGCGGTTGCCGATCCGAATCACAGTGCTGTTCTATCTGTTTGAGCTCTTCATCGTGTGCTGGTTTTGCCATGCCGAAACCTATCGTCTTCGTCCGGGGGACGTAACGCGCAGCACAGAGTTCTATCTGTGGATTGCGGCCGGCGGAGTCAGCGGAACTTTTCTGGTTGCGATTGTCTCGCCGTTGGTCTTCCGCGCCAACTACGATCTCGCACTGGCGTTTCTGTTCTCGGCAGTGCTGGGTGTCCTGGTGCTCTGGGAGGAAGGGTGGTCACAACGAGCACTCTGGATCACGGCTAGCGTGCTGCTGCTGAGCACGACGGTGGCGCTGAGAATCCAATTCAGCAAAAACGCCATGGTGAGAGTGCGGAATTTTTATGGCTCGCTGCGCGTGGTTGCTGCCGACTATGAGGACCAGGGGGAAGACACCGCCGACGCAGCGCGTGCCGCCGGGCCGGTCCGCGTACTGATGAACGGACGCATCCGGCATGGCACACAGATGCTGTCTGATGCGGACCACAGGAAGCGGCCGACGACCTACTATGGGGAAGACTCGGGCGTAGGACTTGCGATTGATAACTGCTGCGCGGGACACGTTCGCAAGATCGGAGTGGTTGGCCTGGGCGTTGGCACTGTCGCCGCTTATGGACGGCCGGGAGACACGATCCGCTTCTATGAGATCAACCCCCTGGTCGAGCCGATTGCACGCAACCTGTTCACTTATCTGCGCGAATCCGAGGCACTCATTGCGATCGTGAATGGCGATGGGAGGGTGGCGCTTTCGCGTGAGCCGCGACAGAACTTCGATGTTCTTGTGATCGATGCGTTCACCGGGGATGCGATTCCGCTGCACCTGCTGACTCGTGAGGCGGTGCGGCTGTATCGAAGTCAGCTCGCGCCCAGCGGTGTGATCGCTTTTCACGTATCCAACTCCTACGTGGATCTTGCACCGGAGATCGACCGCGTGGCCGAGGATCAGGGTATGCAGGCGCGAGTCGTGGAGAGCTTCGCCGTGCCCGCGGAGGGAGCTTACCGGGCCACCTGGGTGCTTGTATCGGCTGATAAGTCATTTTTCAGCACGCCGGGAGTGCGCGATGCTGCGGTTCCCATCGAGCGGCGGCCCGAGCTGCGGGTCTGGACTGACGACTACTCGAGCCTGCTGCCTCTGCTGCACCTGGGACGCTGACGCGCGTGCTTGCCCCAGCCTGCGGCAGCTGAAGCTGGTTTATCTGCGCACAGCCTTTTTAACGCTCTTTGTTGCAGCCAGCTTTGCTGGCGGCCGGGGAGAGCTGGCTGCCTTCTTCGTCCGCGGTTCAGGTTCCTGGACCTCGCCGGCCTGGGCGTTCTCTGACTGCTGCTTGAGTGCATGCAGCACGACACGGAACATTTCTTCCTCGGGAGCAGGCTTGCCGGTGAAGATCTCGAACTGGCGCGCACCCTGCTGGATAAACATCTCGATGCCGGTGATGAACGGAATGCCCTGCTTGCGGGCCTGATGAATCAGCGGCGTCTCGAGCGGGTTATAGACGAGATCGAATACCAGCTTCGCGTTGATCTCGCCGTCGAGGATAGAGGTGGATTTGTTCCCGGCCATGCCAACCGGCGTCGCGTTCACGATGACGTCGAACGAGGTCTTTGCCAGAGAATCTCTCCTGCAGGTCTTGGCGCCTGCCTGGCGGGCAAGTTTCTGCGCCGTCTCCGGGGTACGGTTCAGAATGAAGACCTCGGCTCCGCGATCTTTAAGCCCGAAGACGGCGGCCCGAGCGGCACCGCCTGCGCCCAGCACAAGCACCTTGGCTCCGCGAATCTGCATGCGCTTCTCGAGCGGCCCGACGATGCCCTGAACGTCGGTGTTGAAGCCGTAGAGCTTGCCGTCGAGCATGCGAATGGTATTTACAGCGCCAATCTTGGCAGAGAGCGGATCGGTCTGCTCCAGGTGCGCGATGATGTCCTGCTTGAGCGGCATGGTGATGGAGACGCCCTGGATGGGAATCTCATGCACCAGTTTCAGCAGATCGTTCAGCTTGGTTGTCTGCAGTGCGAGGTAGACGGCATTCACCGTCTCGCGCCGGAAGGCCGTATTCATCATGATCGGCGAGAGGGAAGACTTGATGGGATTGCCGGCGACGCCGTACACCTTGGTGGCCGCATCCACTTGATCGATGCGGTAGGTTTCGATCAGGGTCCTGGCGGCAATCTGGCCTGGCGCAGTCTCCTCGCCTTGGGTGGCCGCCGCAAAGGTAAACGCCGATCCGGCACGGACTCCCAGCACTCGCGAGATCACGCCGGCATCGCCCATGCAGAACCCGATGATGTTGGTGTGATCGCTCATGCGCTCGAGAAACCGGATGAGCGTCACGTTATCTACCAGGGCCTTGGCCGTGGGCACCATCTTTACGAAATCAGGAGTGAAGCGCTCAATGCGCTGGTAGACGCCATCCAGGTCTTTGGTCTGGGAGTAGTCGTGATAGCTGATGATCAGGGCGATGCCGGTGTCGCGAAGCCGCTGCAACTCACCCTTTTTCAGCGCTTCGGCCGCCTCCAATTCCAGATCAACCAGGTGAAAGCCAGTCTCAGCGGCTTTGCACAGCACCTCCAGTTCGGCCGAGGTGGATCCTTCGAACCGCCCTCCATTTTCCTTTCGGCGGCAGGTGGCGATCGCCGTCACCGCCGTATTGTCATGGAAGAACTGCTTGAGCTTGGGCAGGGCTGCCAAGGGTTTTTCCAGGTAATCCAGCCGGAACTCGATAAACGGGTTCTCTTTCAATACGGCAGAGGCTTTCTCGACCATCTCGGAGACGGTTGAGCCGATGATGGCGACGCAAATCTTGGACAGCCGGGAGCGGAGCAACTGAGGAGCTATGGTGGGCACGTTCGATCTCATAGGCGCAATCGCGTATCTTACAGAGCAGCCGGTTTGGATGCAAATACGCCAAGAATTTCCGGCAACTGCCAGTTTTATCAGATGGATCAGGCATGCTTCGCGACGCGCCCGTCCGGATAGACAGTAGACGCCCAGAACCGTAGAAAGGTCGCTTACCTGCGGCCGATTATCGCCGAGTGTTGCGGCAATGTGATTGACTTCACAGTAGCTTAAGAGCTTTAGGAAGTGGAGCAGAGAAGGGAAGGGATGGGTTGTTGACCTCCGCAAGCTTAGGCCGCGGCAGGGTGCAGGCACCGCAGCCCGTACCCCCCTTGGTCCGAGCGTCTGGCTGGGATCGCTATCCCTGGCTGTGGCACGGGTTTAGCAGCCGGGCGGGAGGGGTTTCGGAGGTTTACGGACTGGGTTCACTGAATCTCGGCTGGACCTCCCATGACACTCCTGCTTACGTCGCTGAGAATCGCACGCGGCTCCTGGAGGCACTCTCGGGATTGCCTCGAGGGGCCACTGCCGAAGCGGGCGTACGCATGGCCACGCTGCGACAGACCCACACCGGTCTGGTACGGATCATCGAGGCCGGAGACTCCCCGCTTCAAACTCCCGAAGGCAAGGCTGTCCTCCGTGGCGATGCGGCGATGACGGACCTCCCAGATCTCGTGCTGGGAGTTCAGGTGGCGGACTGTGTTCCGGTGCTGGTTGCTGACATCAGGCGCAGGGCCGTAGCTGCCTTTCACGCGGGCTGGCGAGGCACGCTGAAACGCATTGTGGAGCGCGGGGTAGGCCGTATGCGGCTGCGCTACGGATCGCGTCCCGAAGATCTGATTGCGGTGGTTGGTCCCTCGATCGGGGCCTGCTGCTACTCAGTGGGCGAAGACGTACGGCACGCGTTCGAGAGCCAGTTCGCGTACGGCGATCAGCTGTTTCGTGAGGTATTCGAGTCGGATCCGGTGAAGCTGAAGTACCCAATGCTCTTCCTGAGCGCACGCGCTCCTGGCCACTCCAATCTGGGCCCACAGATCCACCTCGACCTCTGGGAGGCGAACCGGAGGCAGTTACTGGAAGCCGGGCTCAGGGAAAAGAAAATCGAGGTCATTGGCGAATGTACGGCCTGCAGCCGTGTTGGCGAACAGCTGAAGTATTTCTCTCATCGCGGGGAGAGCGGCTTCACAGGCCGGATGATGGCCGTGATTGGGATTAAGTCGAAGTAAAGGGCAGCCGCCCGGCAGTCCATTTCATCATCCGCTCTCCGCGGTGCACGCGCGGGTTCCCGCGTCGATAGAGTAAGAGTAGAGACTGTGCCGCTGGAAACACCATTTGCGTCCCGCAAGGAAGACTCACCCAAGGCGGCCAGCGGCTTTGCGCCGCTTCGCATTCCTCTGTTTCGAGATCGCTGGATAGCGTCCACCGTTTCCAGCGTTGGCACCTGGATGCAGGATACGGCGGGCACGTGGCTGATGACGACGCTCACGGCGTCGCCGCTGTTGATCGCTCTGATGCAAACGGCAGCCAGCCTGCCGGTACTCGCGCTTGGTCTATTGGCGGGAGCCACCGCCGATCTCTTCGACCGTCGTCGTCTGCTGATCTTCTGGCAGACGTGGATGCTGGGCTCAGTAGCCGTGCTGGCGGTGCTGACGTTCCTTGGGCACATCTCTCCGTGGTCGCTGCTGGCGTTTACGTTTCTGCTGAATGTTGGGTCAGCGATGAATAACCCGGCCTGGCAAGCCATCCTGCCGGAATTGGTACCACGCGAACTAATCCCGGACAGCGTATCGCTAAACTCGGCCTCCAACAATCTCGCTCGAGCGGTCGGTCCCGCCGTAGGTGGCCTGATGGTCGCTGCATTCAGGCGCGTCGACACCGGAAGCGCGTGGGTCTTCGCCCTGAACTCTGTCTCCTATGCCGGAGTGATCTGGGTACTGATCAACTGGAAGCGGGTCCCGCTCTTCAAGAGCGCGCTGCCGTCCGAGCGCGTCCCAGCCTCAATTCGCACCGGGCTGCGCTACGTCATGTACGCGCCCAACCTGCGCGCTTCGCTGGTACGGGCGTTTACGTTTACCTTCTTCGTCTCCGCGATCTGGTCGCTGCTGGCCGTGGTCGCACATGATGATCTTCACCAGGGTGCCCTGGGCTATGGCATCCTGAACGGCTCGCTGGGCCTGGGCGCCGTGTTTGCCGCCTTCATGCTCGCCCGGCTCAGGCAGCGGCTCAGCGCCGACCGGATCATCGCAATCTCCACCGCCTACGATGTCTTCACATTGGCGGTGCTGGCGCTCGTACACCGGCCCGTGGTCATCATCCCGACACTCATGATCTCCGGCTTCTGCTGGACCAGCACCATGGCAACGCTGAACACCTCGGTCCAGGTGAGCGTGCCTGCATGGGTGCAGGCGCGTGCGCTGGGAACCTACTTGATGACGTTTCAGGGTGGCATGGCCCTGGGTTCCGTACTGTGGGGCGCCATTGCTGAGCGCACTAGCACTCCGGTGGCGCTTCTTTGCGCCTCAGGAGGCTTCGCCCTAAGCTACCCGTTCGTGCGCCGCTTCTGCATTCTGAAAGGCGGAATTCCGGATACCACCCCGCACCAGCCGAAGCGTCAGCCGCCCGAACTGGTGTCGGTTCCCGAAGATGAGGCCGAATCCAACTCCCCAGAGCTCGCAGGGCCGGTGCGCATCTCCATCGAGTACCGGGTTCCGGTAGAAAACTATGGCGAATTCACTCGCGCAATCCACAAGCTGCGCCGCGTGCGCTTACGCGGTGGAGCGCTTCGCTGGGGCATCTATCGCGACGCGACTGATCCGACTCACCTCAACGAGACCTTCATCATGGACTCCTGGATGAGCTATCTGCGTTCGCGGGAACGGATGACTGCGGCCGACGTTCGAACACGGCAGCAGGTTTTGGCACTGCATCAAGGCCCGGAGCCGCCACGGACTACCTACCAGGTGTATGCGCGGGAGATCACCAATCCCACGCCGCCGAAAATTTCTTGACTGCTGCAAACGTCTTCACAATCGGCACTTCTCCGCATTTATGTGAACAAACTAATAGCTTTGCAGTCCGACCTCAGAGAAACGGATGTCCCCACTATGTGCAACCGTTTGCGTATGAGTTTTGGCCGTTTGCTGTAAGTTGTTGATTTACCGGATGTGAGTTTGGCTGAGCGATTGCAGTAAGGCAGAACGAAGAAACATATCGTAAACGATTGATTTCTTTAGTAGAGCTCTGCCCGCCTCATAAGGCGGTATTTCAGGAGGAATAATGAAGCACTTTGGAAAGTTTTCCGCATTCGCGCTCACTCTTGCCTTGGCATCGTCCGCTCACGCAGCGTCCATCACGGGCGGAATTAGCATTTTTGGCGGAGCTTCAGTCAACGGCTCGCAGACACAGATAACATTCAGCAATCCTGGACTCGCCGCGCTGGGCACCGGTACATTGGCTTTCGCGGATGGCGATTTGATCAATATGCTGACTCCGCTCACCGCTTCTTCCACAGGCAGTCTGTTTACGACGTCTTTTGGGGTCGACCCGATTTCCTTTACCATCGCCAGTCTGAGCTTCACTTCAGAGCCTAACGGTCAGGTCCAGGTCAATGGCTCCGGAACGCTCAGCGAAGCCGGATTCAGCGATACGGCCGCGACATTCCAGCTGAATACCGCCGCGAACAACGGGCAGAGCAGCTTCACACTGGATTCCAGCGTGGCCCCGACTCCTGAGCCGAGCAGCCTCATCCTGCTGGGTTCGGGCATGGTCAGCGGCGCCGGGATGCTTCTGCGCCGTCGTCGCTCGATCGCCTAAACTTCACCTCCTGAAACAACGCGGCGGAGTACCCTTTCCGGGTACTCCGCCTAACCTTTGCCCTGAATCAAGGAATTCGGTACAACAGCTGATAAGCCGCGGTTCAGCCCACCGGTTCCGTGCTGCTACTTGTTCCCAGCGCCAGATCCACCAGCGCTTTCTCCTCCAGCTCATGCGCCTTTGCCGAGCCGGTTGCCGGGCTTGAACTGGAGCTGCGCTTAATGCTCAGCACGGCCCGATCGCCCGCCATACGCCGCAGGTGCGGCATGACGTGGAAGAGCGCGCCCATATTCGCCGGCTCTTCCTGCACCCAGACAATCTCGGTGGCCTCCGGATGTTGATCGAGCGCTGCCTGCATCTCCTTCTCTGGCCACGGAAAGAGCTGTTCGAGGAAGATAATCCCCACCGAAGAGTCTTTGCGCTTCTGGCGCTCCACCCGCAGGTTATGGCCGATTTTGCCGGAGCACACCAGCAATCGCCGAGGTGCCTCGACCGAGTTATCCGGGATCACGTTGAGAAAGTGCGGTGCGCTGAAGTCGGCGAGCTGAGAGGAGGCATCCGGGTGCCGCAGCATGCTCTTCGGGGTAAACACCACAAGCGGCTTGCGCCACGCCCGCAGCGCCTGCCGTCGCAGCAGATGAAAATACTGCGCCGCAGTCGAAGGCTGGCAGACCTGCATATTCTCTTTCGCAGAAAGGTGCAGGTAGCGCTCGATGCGGGCGCTTGAGTGTTCCGGCCCCTGGCCCTCGTATCCATGCGGCAGCAGCATTACCAGCCCGGAGAGCAGGCCCCACTTGGCTTCTCCAGCCGCGACAAACTGGTCGATGATGATCTGCGCGCCATTCGCGAAATCGCCGAACTGCGCCTCCCACAGCACCAGCGCCTCGGGGTAATCGCGGGAGTAGCCGTACTCGAAGCCCAGCGCCGCAGCCTCGCTCAGCATGGAGTTATAGACCTCGAACGCGCCTTGGTTCTCCGCCACATGCGCGAGGGGAACGTATTTCGCTTCCGTCTCCGTGTCGATCAGGACAGAGTGCCGCTGGTTGAAGGTGCCGCGTTCGGAGTCCTGTCCGCTCAGCCGCACCGGCATACCCTCACTCACCAGAGAGGCAAATGCGACCAGCTCCGCCATCCCGTAATCGAAGGGGCGTTTGCCTTCGGCCATCTCCACCCGCTGCTCAAACAGCTTTTTCACTTTGGGGTGGATGTGGAAACCGTCCGGATACGCGGTCGTCATCCGCACCAGTTCGGCAATTCCTTCCTTCGGCAGGCCGGTGACGACCTCGTCTTCAGGGCGCAGGCTGCCGCCGTGGTATCGGCTCCAGTAATCCGGCAGTTTAGCCAGCTTGGGCTTCGTTCGTGCGCCCATCGCGGATTTCTGCTCGTCCAGAAATTTCTGCTGGAATTGCTTCACCTCAGCCGCTGGGTCGATGCCAATCTGCCTGGCGTAGATTTCGTAGAGTGCCGGGTGGTCCTTGATCAGCGCATAGCGCCGCGGCTGGGTCACGGTCGGGTCATCCACCTCGCTATGCCCGTGCCGCCTGTAGCCGATCAGGTCGACCACCACATCGCAGTGGAAGCGGTGCCTGTATTCGGCCGCCAGCTTCGCCACTCGGATCACCGCGTCGGGATCCTCCGCATTCACGTGGAATATTGGTATCTGCAGCCGTTTGGCGATGTCGGTCGCGAAGCGCGAGGAGTTCGACTCCTCCGGTCTCGCTGTAAACCCAAGCAGATTATTCACCACCACCTGAATGGTGCCGCCCGCCTCATATCCCGGCAGGCCGCCCAGCACAAGAGTCTCGGCCAGAATGCCCTGCCCGGCAAAGGCTGCGTCGCCGTGCATGACGATCGGCAGCACCAGGTCGCGTCCATCTTGTCCGGACTCCAGTGTCGCCCTCACCTGCTTTGCCCGCGAGCGCCCCAGTGCAACAGGATCGACCGCTTCCAGGTGGCTCGGATTCGAAACCAGGTGCAGCCCCACCACTGCTCCGCTGGAAGTATGGAACTCGCCTGTGGCTCCCATGTGGTACTTCACGTCGCCGCCACCCAGGGTACTGCGCGGGTTCACGTCTTCAAACCGGGCGAAGATCTCCGCGGGCGAACGCCCGATAGTGTTGGTCATCACATTCAGTCGGCCGCGATGGCTCATGGCCAGTACCGAAGTGCGGATGCCAAGCTCGGCGCCCGTTTCCAGAAGCTGATCGAGGAAGGGAATCAGCACCGTAAGGCCTTCCAGCGAAAAGCGCTTTGTCCCCAGATACCGCGACTGGATGACCTGCTCAAAGATCTCGGCCCGAATCAAACCAGTGAGAATTCGCCTCTGGTCGACCGCCGGAGGAGCCTGCTCCATCCGCTGTTGCAACCACAGCCGCTGCGCCGCGTTAACGATGTGCATGAACTCCACGCCGATGGTGCCGCAGTAGTACGCGCGCGCATCCCGGGCCAGTTCGCCCTCCGGCGCTGGGGTCGGAAAGGGCTCGGATGGAAGATACTGGCCCAGCGGATCGAGTGTTGCCTGCAGGTATCCCCAGCGGCGAAAAACATCCAGCACAGCTTCGCGCTGTGCAGATTGAGAAGAGACAGAGACGAGTTCGGTAGCAGGGGAGCTGGCCATGAAGAATTTCCTTAGGTGTAGGACGCGCGCGCGAGCCTCTGTGACTCCATTCGATACCCGAAGTGGCCGCGACCCGAATTTCTATCTTAACGCCTCACGCTTGTATTCGGGGTGAAGCCTTCATTCAGGCCGTCAGGCCCAGCACCTTCACGATGATACGTTTCGACCGCTGACCATCGAACTCCGCGTAGAAGATGCGCTACCACGTTCCCAGGTCCAGCCTGCCGTGGGTCACCGGAAGAGTCGTCTCGTGGTGCAGCAGCAATGCCTTCAGGTGGGCGTCTGCGTTGTCTTCGCCGGTGCGATGGTGCTTGTAGCCGGGCCACGCCGGAGCCAGCTTCTCCAGCCAGGTGGCGATATCCTCAATGAGACCGTCCTCATTGTCGTTGACGTAAATCGCCGCCGTGATGTGCATGGGCGAAACGAAGCAAAGGCCATCCGCGATGCCGCTTCGACCGACAATCGCCTCGACCTCCGGCGTTAGGTGCGCCATCTCATAACGCTGCCTGGTTTTCAGGGTGATGTACTCGGTATGCGACTTCATGTCTGGCATTTCCGCCCCCTCGTGAATCCCTGTTCCGCTGCCTGGACTCTATATTGAAGTATGGCTGACCATTTGCTGCAAGCCGCCCGGATGACCGGCATCATGGCCTGGGAGATTCTGTGGGCTCTCTGTCTTGGATTTCTGCTCTCGTCCATAGTCGAGGCAGTCGTATCTAAGGCACAGATGAGTAGGTTGCTGCCGGACTCCTCCGGCCGGACCATCGTAAAGGCTTCCTTGATGGGAGCGGCCTCATCTTCCTGCTCCTATGCAGCCACGGCGCTGGCCCGCACTCTTTTTCGCAAAGGCGCCGATTTTATCGCGGCTATGGCATTCCAGTTCGCCTCCACCAACTTGGTCGTCGAGCTGAGCGTACTGCTCGCCGTCATGCTGGGGTGGCAATTTATGGCGGCGGAGTTCGTCGGCGGCCCCATCATGATCGCGCTGCTGGTTGTACTGCTGCGGGCGACCGTCACGCCCAGGTTGGTGGAGGCCGCTCGTACGCATGCTGAGCGCGGGCTTGCCGGCCGCATGGAAGGCCACGCCGCCATGGACATGAGCCTGCACGAAGGAACGTTCTGGCAGAAGATCACCTCGCGCCGCGGCGTCACGGCAACCAGCCACTACTACTGGATGGACTGGTACTCGCTTGCGCCCGATATCGCTCTGGGATTGGTCATCTCCGGTCTGCTCGCCGCTTTTGTGCCGACTGCATTCTGGAAGGCGTTCTTCCTTACTGGGCATCCACTACTCGCACGGGTGTGGGGGCCGCTCATTGGTCCGCTCGTGGCGGTGCTGTCCTTCGTCTGTTCGGTGGGCAACGTGCCACTGGCGGCGGTGCTGTGGAACGGAGGCATCAGCTTTGGCGGTGTCATCTCCTTTCTGTTTGCCGATCTGCTGATCTTCCCGATCCTGAACATCTACCGTAAGTACTACGGTCTCAAAGTTGCTTCCATCCTGGCCGTTGTTTTCTATATCGCAATGGCCGGAGCCGCCCTGGTGGTAGAAGGCCTGTTCGGGATGCTGCATCTCATTCCTGCCGCCCGCAACGCCATGGTCATAACCGACTCGATCACCTGGAACTACACCTCCGTGCTGAATCTGTTGTTCCTGCTTCTCAGCGCTCTGTTGCTGGTCCGGTTCCTGAAGACAGGAGGCCCCGCCATGCTGCGAGAGATGGGAGGAGTCCCGCCCGATCCCACCGCCGCGCCACACCGTTGCTGCGGGCCCGAGCCCGAGGATGTTGTTGCACCGGCGCAGCACAGTTGCTGCGGAGGTGAGGCGAAGGCCAGTCCAGCCCTTCCTGCGGCATCGTCGTGCTGCTCCGCTGAGCCTGCCGCGACCCAGGACAGTTGTTGCGGCGGGGAAGAAGAGCCGCAGCATGCCTCCAAAACTCATAGCTGCCACTGAAGTGGAGCTTAGTGGCTACCGAAACGATGAAGCCCCTCGCGAGAGGGGCTTCATCTCTTGTTGGTGAGCTTGTGCTACAGGAACAGCGGCGCCATCACGAAGGTCACCGTACACAGCAGCTTGATCAGCACGTGAATCGAGGGCCCGGCAGTGTCTTTGAACGGATCGCCGACCGTGTCTCCGACCACGCCCGCTTTGTGCGCCTCCGAGCCTTTGCCGCCGTGCTCGCCGGTCTCAATGTACTTCTTGGCGTTGTCCCAGGCGCCGCCACCATTGTTCATAAAGATGGCGAACAGGATGCCGCTGATCGTACCTACCATCAGCAGCCCGGCAACGGATTCGGCAGCGAGCGTCGGTGTCTCTGGCGTGTTGAACGCCCGGAAGATCAGCCCGACTACTACTGGCACTCCGACCGCCAGCACCCCCGGCCATACCATTTCGCGCAACGCTGCCTTGGTGACCATGTCCACGCAGCTTCCATAGTCCGGACGCGACGTGCCCAGCATGATGCCAGGATCGGCTTTGAACTGACGCCGAACTTCGCCGATGACCGCATATGCGCTCTTGCCCACGGCCTGAATCGCAAAGGAGCTGAACAGAATGACGAGCGCAGCGCCGATCAGCGAAGCAACGAAGACCGGCGGCTTGGCGATGTTCACTCCACTTAGCAGCAGCTTCGGATCCACGATGTAATGCCCCATTCCGTCGAGCACCCCGAACTTCGCCCGGATCAGCTCATTGACCTCGTCGAGATATGCCGAGAACAGCAGGAAGGCCGCCAGCGCAGCCGAGCCGATGGCATAGCCCTTGGTCAGAGCCTTGGTGGTATTGCCCACCGAGTCAAGGCGGTCCGTACGGTCGCGGACCTCCTGTGGCTGGTGCGACATCTCCGCGATGCCTCCGGCGTTATCTGTAATTGGTCCGAACGTGTCCATGGCGAGGATGTAGGCGCAGGTCGCGAGCATACCCTCGGTGGCAACCGCGGTGCCGAACAGTCCGGCAGCGGTTCCCGAGATCATCGGCAGTGCATGCATGCCGCAGTAGAAGCTGCCCAGGATCGAAGCCGAGATCGCGATGACCGGCATGGCGGTCGATTCCATACCTACCGCCAGCCCCGAGATGATATTGGTCGCTGAGCCCGTAGCGCAGGACAGCGCGATCATCCGTACCGGCCGGTAGCGGTGCTCCGTGTAGTACTCCGTAATCCAGACAAACAGGAAGGAGTTGGCCATTCCGATCAAGCCGGCAACGAAGAACCAGAGGTAATTCGAACCTGGGATATGGCCCAGCAGGAAGCGGGTCGAGAGGTAAATGCCCACCGCGCCCAACGCGGTCGTGATGTAGTAGCCGCGGTTGAGCGCCACCATCGGATCCTCAGCCTCGCTCTTCAGCCGCACCGTGTAGATGCCGACGATGGACGACAGCAATCCAAACGCGCGAGCCACAAAGGGGAAGAAAATCGCAAGGATCGCCGCCTCCGGCGCGTAGTTTTTCAGCCGCGCGAACAGCGCCACCGCCAGAATCATGGTGCCGATATTCTCGGCTGCCGTGGACTCGAACAGGTCTGCGCCGCGTCCTGCGCAGTCTCCAACGTTATCGCCCACCAGGTCGGCGATCACAGCCGGGTTTCGGGCGTCGTCCTCAGGAATGCCTGCCTCGACCTTGCCGACCAGGTCTGCGCCCACGTCAGCTGCCTTGGTGTAGATGCCTCCGCCGAGCTGGGCAAACAGCGCAACGAAGCTGGCTCCAAATCCGAATCCTACGATCTCGTAAGGAACTGTATCCGGCCGGCTCAACCCGCCAAAGGCCAGAAAGATCAGGCTTACACCTAACAGCGACAGGGAGACGACAGATAGGCCTGTCACGGCGCCTCCGCGCAGCGCCATGCGCAACGCTCCGTTGAGGCTGGTCCGTGCTGCCGATGCTGCCCGCAGGTTCGCGCGGATGGAAACGAACATGCCCGAGAAGCCTGCCAGGCCCGAGCAGATGGCTCCGGCGAAGAAGCTGACTACAGTCTTCAAGGCAAGCGCCTGGCCCTTATGCATGAACAGGTAAAGCACATAGATGACAACCGCAAGCACAACCGAAAACGCGTAAATCGTCGTGTACTGGCGCTTCATAAACGCCTCGGCGCCTTCCTTGATAGCCGCTGCGATCTGCTGCATACCCGGAGTGCCGGTGTCCGATCTCAAAACCTCGCGAGTGAACAAAGCCGCAATAAACAACGAAAAAAGGCTCACCCCGAGGAAAAACCATACCCAATGCTGAATCAGATTCAAATGTCCCTCCGGACAAGTTGGTTGCGCGCCGTGCAAAGCCCGGAGCAAGAGCAACTGTACAACACTCGTGCGATGTTATGTTCAGCTCTCATGCTCCTCCATGCCGCCACGTCGAATCCCGGTAAGCTCCGCGACTTCGGCTACGCTGCCGAGTTCTACCGTGAGGCCTTCGCCATTCAGCCCCTTCCGGGCTTGGCTACGATTCCCGCGCCCGCCGAGGACGAACCCACCTTCGATGCCAACGCACGCGCGAAGGCCGTCTACTACTCCCGCTACGCCCCCGGTCGGCTCGTCCTGGCCGACGACTCCGGGCTCGAAGTCGCAGCGCTGGGTGGAGCACCAGGTGTCCGCAGCGCCCGTTACGCTGCCGACCAGCAGCAACCCAACGGAGTGGACCTGGGTCCCGCACTTACGGTCGACGAGCGCAATAATGTTGCGCTCCTGACAAGGCTCGCCCGCGTCCCAGAAGACGGCCGCCAGGCGAACTATCGCTGCGCGCTGGCTCTCGCCCTCGACGGCGAGGTCCTCCATACTGCCGAGGGTCGCCTCGACGGAGTGATCCTCACCGCTCCTCGCGGTTCCTCTGGTTTCGGCTACGACCCGCTCTTCTATCTGCCGGAGTACGGGCTCACGATGGCGGAGATCAATCCTGCCCTTCGGATAGAGCTTAGCCACCGGGGTCGCGCGCTCCGCAACCTGCTGGCGCTACTCGAGGGCAGGAAGCCATAAATCGCACGGTTGGTCCGCTAATCGCACCATATCTCGCTGAAATGTTTGACTCGACTGTGCCCGGGCGAAATAATCCTCTTGCCTCCGCGCGTATCGGCTGTTGCTTTTCCAAGCACAGCCGGGAGCAGCGCTCCTTAGGAGTTCCCCGTTTTATGGCAACAGCCGCGACCCCAGCACCTCCTGCAGGCTCCAGCTCAGCGCCCCTTCGCGGAGTACAGCCCCTCCGCGCCGGCCAGGGCCACTCGTTTTTCTGGCGCCGCATGCACTCGCTCTCCGGCATTATCCCCATCGGCGCGTTCCTGGTGGAGCACATCGTCTCCAACTTCGAGACCTGGAACGGACCCTTGGCCTACGCCCAGCAGGTCAAGTTCCTCAATTCGCTCCCCTTGGTCCGTGTGCTGGAGTGGGTCTTCATCTTCATCCCGCTGGCGTTCCACGCACTCTACGGCCTCTTCATCGCTGTACGAGGCCGGGTGAACGTCAACGTTTATCCTTGGGCAGGGAACTGGGGCTACTTGGTCCAGCGCATTACCGGCATCATTGCGTTCGCTTACATCATTCAGCACGTGTGGAGGCAGCGCTTCTCCGGAGTCATGCTGCCTGAACACCCCGGCGCGGCGTTCGCGAAGGTCCAGCACGAGCTCTCGAATCCCTGGATGCTCGCCATCTACGTCATCGCCATGATCGCGACCTGCTGGCACTTTGCCTATGGCATCTGGCTGTTCGCGGCCAAGTGGGGCATTACGCCCGGCGATCGGGCCCGCAAGCGCTTTGGATATGTCTGCGGCGCGGTCGGCGCAGCCCTCTGCCTGATGGGCCTTATCAGCATCTACGCCGTCGTCTACAAGTATCCGAATGCGCCCGCGGACGTCATGCCCGCACAGCCGCCTGGAGTCGCGGAGCCAGCGCCTGTCGTGCCTCCGCCCGGTTCAGTCAATACGAATCAGCAGTAGACCTCATTTCAGCGCCAACCGAAAGTTCAGGATTCCGCTCATGGCAGCAGCAACACCCAGAATCATCGTTGTAGGCGGCGGCCTCGCCGGGCTCTCTGCCGTCATCAAGATCGCCGAGGCCGGCGGCAAGGTCGACCTCTTCTCCATCGTTCCCGTCAAGCGCTCGCACTCCGTCTGTGCACAAGGCGGCATCAACTCCGCTAAGAACCTCAAGGGCGAGGGCGACTCTACCTGGGCCCACTTCGACGACACCATCTACGGTGGCGACTTCCTTGCCAACCAGACCCCCGTCAAGCAGATGTGCGAGCAGGGCCCGGCCATCATCGATCTGCTCGACCGGATGGGCGTCCCGTTCAACCGCACCCCGGAGGGCCTGCTGGACTTCCGCCGGTTCGGCGGGACTTTGTTCCACCGGACTGCCTTTGCGGGTGCCACCACAGGCCAGCAACTCCTCTACGCGCTCGACGAACAGGTCCGCCGCTACGAGTCCGAGGGCAAGGTCACCAAGTACGAGGGCTGGGAGTTTCTCTCTGCCGTGCTCGACTCCAAAGGCGCCTGCCGCGGCATTACTGCCATGGATCTGCGCTCGATGCAGACCCGCACCTTCCCGGCCGATGCGATTATCGTCTGCACCGGTGGCAATGGGGCCATCTTCGGCAAGTCCACCAACTCCGTGGTCTGCACCGGCTCTGCACAGGCTGCGCTCTATCAGCAGGGTGCCTACTACGCGAACGGCGAGTTCATCCAGGTCCACCCAACTGCGATTCCGGGCGAGGATAAGCTTCGCCTCATGTCCGAGTCAGCCCGCGGCGAAGGCGGCCGCGTGTGGGTCCCGAAGGATAAGAACGACAAGCGATCTGCGCAGTCCATCCCCGAGGGCGACCGCTGGTACTTTCTCGAGGAGTGGTATCCCAAATACGGCAACCTCGTTCCGCGCGATGTCGCCACCCGTGCCATCTTCAAAGTTGTCTATGAGCACGGCATGGGCATCGACGGCCAGCCGATGGTCTACCTCGACGTCTCCCATCTGCCCCCTGCGAGCCAGCACAAGCTCGAAGGCATCCTCGAAATCTACGAGAAGTTCGTCGGTGACGATCCGCGCAAAGTCCCGATGCGAATATTTCCGGGTATGCACTACACCATGGGCGGCCTTTGGGTGGACTTCGACCAGCAGACCAATATTCCCGGGGTGTATGCAGCCGGTGAAGCGGACTACTCCATCCATGGCGCGAACCGTCTCGGCGCCAACTCACTGCTCTCCTGCATTTACGGCGGCTTCGTCGCCGGACCGGCAGCGATGAAGTACGCGCGCTCGCTGCCCGCGCAGGAAGGCGACGGAGGGCACGCGGCCGAGCTTCAGCGTCAGAACGAGATGAACTCCGGGCTGCTCAACAACCCCGGCACCGAGAACCCATTCAAGATATGGCGCGAGCTGGGCGAAACCATGACCCAGCACGCCACGATCATCCGCTACAACAAGGGGCTGGATGAGGCCGACGCCAAGATCGTCGAGCTGCTCGACCGGATGCGCAACGTCAACCTCTCCGACAAGACCCAGTGGGCCAACACCAGCTTCGCCTTCACCCGGCAGCTCTACAACATGCTTCACCTGGCCCGGGTCATCGTGCAGGGCGCCCGTCTACGGGACGAGAGCCGAGGCGCGCACTATAAGCCAGATTTCCCCGAGCGCAATGACGAGAAGTTCCTCAAAACTACGAAGGCCGCCTTCACGGGCGAGGCTCCCCGGTTCGAGTACGAGGAAGTCGACGTGAGCCACATCAAGCCGCGGCCACGCCGTTACGACGCGACCGCATGATGTCAACCGACACGATGCAGACTGGCAGAACCAATCCGATTGACCGCGAGCTCAGAAAGGAACATCCTACTGTGCATTATGGATGCGCATCCGACTCTGACCATGTTCGTCTACGTTGCTCTCATCGTGTTTGCCTTGATCGTTATAGCGTACTGGATCATCTACACCCGGCGGCTGAAGACCTCGCCCCGGCTGGGCAAGAACGAGGGGATTGCGCTCGCCACCGAAGAGCGCGAGCGCAAAGGCAATCCGCGTCACGCCGCCTGAAAGGCTGGCGGGACTGCCAGGGTGGAAGTCTGAGGAGAGTACTGTGTACTGCGCAGCGGCTTCCCGGCAACGGCAAGTGGAATCAGAACAAGGGCTTCGGCTCCTGAGGGACAAATCGGAATGGCGACTGCAACGCTTGAAACATCGAACAACGCAACCACCCCACGGCAGAACGGCCGTACCATCCAGGTCGAGATTTACCGCCAGGAAACACCCGACAAGCCCGGGCGTACCGAGAAGTTTTCCATCCCATATCGGCCGAACCTGAACATCACCAGCCTGCTCGGGGAGATCGCGCTGAATCCGGTCACCGAGGAAGGCAAGCCGACCACTCCGATCACCTATGACTCCAACTGCCTGGAGGAGATCTGCGGCTCCTGCGCCATGCTCATCAACGGCAAGGCCCGCATGGCCTGCTCCGCGTTGGTGGACAAGCTCGAGCAGCCCATCCGCCTGGCCCCGCTTTCCAAGTTCCCGGTCGTCCGCGACCTCTCCGTGGACCGCTCAGTGCTCTTTGAGAACCTGAAGGCCGTCAAGGCCTGGGTGCCGATTGACGGCACGTATGACCTTGGCGCCGGGCCCCGCCAGTTCCCGCAGATTCAGGAGCAACGTTACCCGCTTTCTAACTGCATCTCCTGCTGCTGCTGCATGGAGGTGTGCCCGCAGTTCAACGACTCCACAGGGTTCGTAGGTGCAGCCACTATTGCCCAGGTCAGGCTCTTCAACATGGATCCGGCGGGCGCCGTGCTCAAGGAAGAGAGGCTCCGCGCTTTGGCTGGCGACGGTGGCATTCAGGAGTGCGGATACGCCCAGAACTGCGTGGAAGCTTGCCCCAAGCAACTGCCCCTCACGGAGGCCATCTCCGATGTCGGCCGCGACGTGGTCGTTCAGCAGGTCAAGGACTTCTTCACCCGGTAGGGTTGGCAATTGGGCGGATCCGGAGAAGTCAGCTGTATCTAGCGGATTAACGCCACTTAGCGTGTCACATTAGATTCCCCTGACTGCGCATATCCCACTCCTCGGAGTGGGATAGACTTTTGCCTGCCCGCGTGAATGAATGGGACATAACCAGTCCGCCTGCCCGGAGTCTTACAGCAATGGCCACACCTGTCGCAGTTCCGCTCAGCCAGAGCGAGATGTCGATGAACGAGATCGAGCGCGCCGAAGCACTCGCGCGCCGCTACCACGCCGAGTTCGTCGACCTCAAAAACTTCAAGATCTCCCACGAGCTCTTTAAGAGCGTCCCCGTGGACATGATGTTCCGCTACAACTTCGTGCCGCTGGAGCAGCTCGAAGGCCGCCTTGCCATCGCCGTCAGCGATCCCTCGCGGCTCATGATGCTCGATGAGATCTCCGGACTGCTCGGTCAGCGCCTGATCGTCCGCGTTGCCACACTCTCGCAGATCACCGACCTGCTTAAGAAGACAGAGCAAAGCCAGCGCGTCCTCGAAGAAGCCAGCGAGGGCCTCGCTTTTGACGTCCTCTCCGGCGACGACAATTCTGACGAGAATATCTCGATTGAACGGCTCACCGGGGAGGGCGATATCTCGCCCATCATCCGCTTAGTCGACACCACGATCTTCACCGCGCTCGAGCGCCGGGCCTCCGACATCCACCTGGAGACCGCCGATGACTCGCTGCTGGTCAAGTACCGTATTGATGGTGTCCTGCAGCAGGCCATGGCTCCCATCGCCCGAGAGCACCATCAGACCATCCTCTCCCGCGTCAAGGTCATGAGCGAGCTCGACATCGCCGAACGGCGCGTCCCACAAGACGGTCGTTTCCGCGTCCGCTACAAGGGCCGCCTCATCGACTTCCGTGTCTCCATCATGCCTACGGTCCACGGTGAGAACGCCGTGCTGCGCGTCCTCGACAAGGAATCGATGTCGGAGAAGTTCAAGAAGCTGTCCCTAGACGTGGTCGGCTTCGACGAGGACGACCTGCGCCGCTTCCGCCGCTACATCAAGGAACCTTATGGCATGGTGCTGGTCACCGGTCCCACCGGCTCGGGCAAGACCACCACGCTCTACGCCGCGCTCAACGAGATCAAGTCCGAAGAGGACAAGATCATCACCATCGAGGACCCGGTCGAGTACCAGATTCGCGGTATCACGCAGATCCCCGTCAATGAGAAGAAAGGCCTCACCTTCGCCCGAGGTCTTCGCTCCATTCTGCGCCACGATCCCGATAAGATCCTCGTCGGCGAGATACGGGACGCCGAAACCGCGCAGATCGCCATCAACTCGGCGCTCACCGGTCACCTGGTCTTCACCACCGTCCACGCCAATAACGTCGTGGACGTACTCGGCCGCTTCCTTAACATGGGCGTCGAGCCTTACAACTTTGTCTCGGCCCTCAACTGCATCCTCGCCCAACGACTCGTACGCACTGTCTGCGAGTTCTGCGTCACAAACGTCAGCTACTCCGAGGACGAGCTGCTCTCCAGTGGCCTCGAGCCCCAGGAATGGAAGGGCTTCCAGTTCCGGGAAGGCACAGGTTGCATCGAGTGCGGTGGCACCGGATACCGTGGCCGTTCCGCCATCCATGAGCTGCTTGAACTCGACGACGAGATCCGCGAGATGCTGCTCGCCAAGAAGCCCGGCAGCGAGATTCGCAAGAAGGCTCGCGACAAAGGTATGAAGTTCCTGCGGGATTCTGCGCTGGACCGTGTCCGCAGGGGCATCACCACCCTCAAGGAGATCAATAAGGTCACCTTCATCGAGGCCGGGAGATAAAGCGGTGCCGCCGCAGGTACCCTCAATTCGTACAGCAATGTCGCAGGTAGACTAGGACGGATGGAATTTCTGCCGAGAACGTCAGGGGCACGGCCGCGGCTGGCCTGTGAGCTTCGCTCCGAGGGCATCGTCGCCGCTCGTGCGGACGACGGCTCGGACCTGCTCGCAGCCGTCTCGCGCAGCAGTCTCGGCAACGCCGTTCCTCCTCTGGTGCGTGTCGGAGAAGTCGCCGGCGGCCACGCCTTTGGCCCCGAGCGCTCAGCCGTAGTCGCCGCTCTACGTAAGGCGCTGGAGGCTGTCCTCCAGCGGAGCCGTGACATCACCCTGATCGTCCCCGACGCCGCCGCTCGTGTCCTTCTTCTCGACTTCGACGCCCTGCCTGCAAAGCCTGCCGAAGCGCTTTCCGTAGTCCGCTTCCGTCTCAAGAAGCTTGTGCCCTTTGAGGTCGAGCACGCCGCGGTCAGCTATCAGGTCATGGCCTCCTCCCGCGACTCGATCCAGGTTCTCGCGGCAACGATGCCGGGCGATCTGATCGCTGAGTACGAATCTCTGGTCCGCGACGCCGGATTCGAGCCCGGCGCGGTTCTACCCAGCACGTTGGCCGCAATTGCCGGCCTGCGGGAAGGCGATCGGCCAGCGCTCATCGTCAACGCCTGCCAGGATGGCGTCACAACCGCCATTGTTCGCGGCGGCATGCTCCTGCTTCATCGCACCGTCGATCTCAGCGCGACCGCAGCTTCCTCGCCTGAATACGATTCCAGCGTTACCGCGGTCGCGCCGACCCCGCCGGCCGAGACCAGCATCTCCGCAATTGCGGCTCGCTTGGCCGCCGGGCGTGCTGCGGCGGTCTCTGAGCCGCCTGCCGCACCTGCCGCCGACGGCCGCACTGAGATCACCCAGGCGGTCAGTGTTGCCGGCGCTTACTTTGAGGACACCCTGGAGGCGCATCCCTCGGTGATTCTCTCCGCCGGCACCCTGGGCGCGGCCGCCCTCACCGGCATGCTCGACTCTGCAGGGATCCGTCCTGTCGCCGTGCAGGAGCTCGTCGACCGCAACATGCTCGGCGTCGGCGCTTCCACTGGAGCCGCCGCCATTCCGCTGGGATGGCTCGCGGGCGTTCGGGGGGCGCTGGCACTCTGATGCGTGTCTCCGTCAATCTCGCGTCCCACCCCTTCATTGAGCTCCGGCCCATCTTGGCGCGCCTGCGCATCGCCATGGCACTGCTTGTCCTTCTTGCGGCGGGCCTCGCAATTGCCTTGCATATCTCTTCGCGACGGGTCAGCGCCGCCGAAGCCAGCATGCAGGATCTCCGCAACCAGACGACGGCACTCGTCGATGAACGTACCGCCAACGAGCAGCGCATGCGCCAGCCGCAGAACCTCGCCGTTTTGGATCGATCCCGATTCCTCAACGAGGTCTTTGAGCGCAAGAGCTTCAGTTGGACCGCGGTCATGATGGACCTGGAAAACGTGCTTCCAGCCGGCGTCCAGGTCAGCAGCATCGAGCCGGTCATCACCCCGGACGGCGATGTGAACATTCGGCTCCGGGTCAGTGGAGATCGCGACCGCGAGGTCGAACTCGTCCGCAATCTGGAGCGCTCACAGCGCTTCATTTCTCCGCGTCCGGTTACTGAGTCCGCCCACTCCCAGGACCAGAACCGGCCCGTATCGCCCGGCCTGCCTCCTGGGGCAGTGGAGTTTGAGATTCTCAGCGGCTATAACCCGCTTCCAGCGCAGAAAGCCGCCATCCAGAAAGACAAGGCCGCCTCCAGCCGTGCCGCCGCAAAAACATCGGCTTCGCCAACGCCATCGAAGACGCCAGCTCCCGCGGGAGGCGCTCGATGAGTACCGCGACTGTCATACGTCCTGCTGCAGCGCCCAGCAGCACCCCTCCGGCTCGAAACGGCAGCTGGATCACACCGCTCAATCTGCACTACGCTGCCGTGGGGTTGCTGGTGCTGCTCAACATCTACCTCCTCGTGCATCTGTTTGTGCTCTGGAGTGTCTCCCGCAACTACAACGCCGAGGCCTTCGAGCAGCAGAACACAGAACTCCGCGCGGCACGGGCAGCAGCGCAACCCCTTCGGGGCTTGGATGAAAAGCTCGCCGCGGCCGGCACGGGAGCGGACGCCTTCTACAAGGACCGACTGCCGCAAACCTATTCCGAGGTGATCTCTGAGTTCGGCGCACTCACCCGCAAGGCAGGAGTCCGGCTCACCGGCGCGCAGTACACGCCCGCCATCGTGTTGCCCAACTCCCCCGGACAGCTCACGGAACTGGACATCGATGCCCGCCTCAGCGGCGAGTATCGCCCCCTCGTCCAGTTGCTCAACTCGCTCGAGCGCGATAAGACGTTTTTCGTTATTCGGACCGTTATCTTCAACGGCCAGGAGAGCGGCGCTGTCAACCTGCGCCTCCGAGTGACCACGTATATCCGAGGGGGCCCGCCGCCGCCTGACTCCGCCGCCTCATCCTCCCCCGTGTCTTCAAGCGCCGTCGCAGAGCCCACCGCAGGGAGGTCCACGCGATGAACCTCGGCACCGGAGACCGCCGCAAAACCATGACGGCCCTCGTACTCGGGGTGATCGCTCTCGCCGCCTGCGGCTACATCTATACCGAGCTGTTTAGTACCGGCGGCTCAACGACTCCTCCTGCTCCTGTATCCACCGCTGTCCCCGCTTCAGGCAGACAGCCCGCTGCTGCCGAGACCGCTCAGCATGCTGCTCGTCGCGTGACCGTATCCGGTACGCTCGATCCCAGTCTGCACATGCAGGCGATGCTGGTGAGCGAATCCGTGGCCTATTCCGGGGCGGGGCGCAACATCTTCTCCGCCCAGTCTGCCCCCCCTCTGGTGAAAGTTCCGGAGCCCATCAGTTCCGCGCGCCCTGGCCATCCCGTGGCTTGCCCGCCCAACTGTCCTCCTCCTCCTCCGCCGCCACCCATCGCGCTGAAGTTCTTCGGGCTGGAGAGCGACGCGCACGGCACGAGCCAGGCCTGCCTGCTGCATAACGACACCGTCTACCTCGCCTCTGCCGGAGACGTCGTGATGCGCCGCTACAAAGTTCTTTCCATCGGACCGCGCTCCATTCAGGTGCAGGACCTCCAGACCAATAACACTCAGACCCTGCCGCTGCTGAGCAACTGATGCCTGCTCATTTCCACCCCGGTACTCAGCGCCACTCCTTCGTTGACCCCGCATCGCCTCCTATACCCGTTCAGCCCGATACTCCCGCATCGCCAGACGATGGCTATATGCTGCTTGGCCTCATCGTCACCATTGCCATCCTTCTGCTCTGGTTGTCGGTCGCGGCGACGCAGGAAGCCTTCGCGATCCGCAGGGAGCGGGACGTCGAAACCGCTCGCCGGGCGGACCAGTACGTTCGTGCCATCCGCCTCTATTACCTCAAGTTCGGCCATTACCCTGGCTCGCTCGAGCAGCTGGAACATACCAACAACATTCGTTTCCTCCGCCGACGCTGGATCGACCCCCTCACCGGCACCACCGATTGGCGCATCATCGCGGTCGGGCAAAACAAAACCACTCCTCGTGGCTTCTTTGGTCAGCCGCTCGCCGGGCTTCCCATGACGGGGATCGGAGCACCGATTGCAGGCGCCCAATCGCGAGCGACGCCCGGAGCCGCTCCTGCCACTGCAGGATCAACCGTGCCGGGCGCGCCCGCTGCGTTGGTACCCTCGGCTCCTGGCCTTCCCCCTGGCTCAGCCGGGCTGCCTGCTGCGGGCACTCCGGCGGCGAGCGGCACTCCCGCAACGACGCCGCCTTCGGCCTTCGGTGGCGCGCCCAGCAGCTTTGGGGCGACTGCTCCCCCCAGCTCCGGGCAGCCGGGCTCTACCAGTGCGACGGGAAGCTCCACAACCGACTCAGGCGGGCAGTCCGCCACCGGAGCATTCATGGGAGTTGGCACCAATGCCACTGGCAATTCCGTCCTCGAAGTCAATGGGCAGAACACCTATCAAAGCTGGGAGTTCCTCTATGACCCGCGCGTGGAGCAGCTCCGCCGTGCTCAGCAACTGAACAGTGGCCTCCCGACAGCCGGTACGGGATCCAGTGGCCAGGCACCGGCGGCAGGCGGCTTCGGCCAGCCCTCTACGCCCACCCAGCCGTCCAGCCCCGGAGGCTTCGGCCAACCGTCCCTCCCGGGAGGATTCGGACTGCCCGCTACCACGCCAGCGCCTTCCCCACCAGACCCGAATCAGCCCACCGCGCCCACGATTGGCGCTCCGCTGCGCCCGTGATTCTGCAGGCTTGTAGACGCGCTCTCCCAGAAAATCTTGTCAAGTTTTTTTCTTCTAAGTTTCTGATTTCAATAGGGAAGCCTGTGTTACTTAACCTTCCACGATTCGCTATACTTAAATTAGGGAGAAGTTGAGCGCGAATTGAGCAGGAAGCGAACTTGGGGCGGCACGGGACCCTTTATCCGTGATTCAGCTCAACTGCTTCACCCGTTCCAGATCGACAGCCCGCGGTGGTAACAGCAATGGTTTCTTATATTTATCCATAAGTCCTCTAGTATCTTATTTTTATACCTAATTGCAATAAAGCAAATGACCTAAGGACATGGGGGTGGGCCCAGATGACTGTGAAACGTGCATTGGGAATTCTTCTCGCAACAAACCTTACCCTCGCAACTGCCTGGGCACAGCAGCCCGGCGCCGCAGATCAGAAGAGCTGGGTAGCCCGTAGCAACACCTACACCCGGCAGCTGCTGGAGATCGGGTTCAAATACTCTCCGGAGGATGGCTCTCAGGAGGGGCTGACACAGTTCGACACGCTAATCTCCGATCCCACGCGCGCCGCAGAGTTGGCGGAGCGCCGCGAGACCGAGACCGCGCTCGCCCGCATCGACCGCGACTCTACACGGGAGACCAGCCCGGAGGTCCGCGAAGACATCACCATTGTCGACAAGACCTTCCGGCTTCGCTTCCGCAGCGAGGACTACGAGCTGGCGCACAAGGTTCCTTTCATCGATGCCAGCGCCGCCATCTTCAGCGGGATCCATGGCCTTCTTGATGATCAGGTCGCCGCCGGGCGCCGTCCTGCAGCCGTCATCCGCCTCCGCAAGTACGCCGGCCTGGAACCTGGGACCAAACCATTCGCCACCCTGCTGCAGCAGCGGATCCAAGAGCAGATGGCCAAGCCCGGAGTCATCTATCCCTCGGCCGGCGAGATCGAAACCGAGCTCGGCCGGGACCAGAACTATCTCGACGGCATGGAGACGCTGTTCCGGAAATACAAGCTCACCGGCTGGGAGCAGCCCATGTCTACCCTGCGCCGGCAGCTCACCGCCTACGACGACTGGATCCGCTCCAGCCTGCTGCCCAAGGCTCGCCGGGACTTCCGGTTGCCGCCCGAGGAATACGCTCTCGCCCTCGAGGGGTACGGCATCGACATCCCGCCTGCTCAGCTAGCCGCAATGGCGCACCAGCAGTTCGATGAGATTCAGTCGCAGATGAAGCCCCTCGCGGCCCAGATCGCGAGGCAGCACGGCTGGGCGTCCACCGATTATCGCGATGTGATCCATCAGCTCAAGAAGAACCAGATCACCGGCGACGCCGTGCTGCCCTTTTACCGGAAGCGGCTGGGCGAGATTGAAGCCATCATCCGCGCGAAGAATCTGGTGACGCTGCCCGGGCGCCCTGCCATCATCCGCCTGGCCAGTGCTGCTGAAACCGCGCAGCAGCCCGCTCCGCATATGGACGCGCCGCCACTGCTGAATAACACCGGCCAAAAGGGCGAGTTCGTTCTGCCGTTGAACGTTCCTTCGGCCACCGGCGGTAAGGCCGAGCAGTACGACGACTTCAACTTCGACGCGGTCTCCTGGACCATGATCGCGCACGAAGCACGGCCGGGACACGAGCTCCAGTTTGACTCCATGGTGGAGAAAGGCGTCAGCCTGGCGCGCGCACTCTACGCCTTCAACTCGACCAATGTGGAAGGCTGGGGGCTCTATTCCGAGTGGATGATGCAGCCGTACGAGCCCAGCGAGGGGCAGCTGTTTACGCTGCAGCTTCGGCTACTGCGCGCCGCCCGCGCTTTCCTGGATCCCGAGCTGCAATCTGGCAAGGTGACTCCAGAAGGCGCTTACAAGGTGCTTGAGAACGACGTTTGCCTGAGCCATGCTTTCGCCACCGAAGAGGTGGAACGTTTCACCTACCGCATGGTCGGCCAGGCGAACAGCTACTTTTACGGCTACACTCGGCTGCTGCAGCTCCGCAAGGACACGGAAGCCGCCTTGGGGTCGAAGTTCAACCAGAGGAAGTTCCATGACTTTATCCTCGCCCAGGGGCTGCTCCCTCCTGACCTGATGCGCAGGGCAGTCATGGAGAGCTTTGTACCGTCTCAGAAGTAAGGTGTCCGGCAAAAGAAAAGATCCACGGAGAGAGTCTCCGTGGATCCTGTGGACTGCTTGAGAAGCTGCTGCTGCCTAGGCGACCACGTCGATGCCCATCGATCGGGCAGTGCCGCGAATGCTTTTGGCCGCGGCCTCAACTGTGTTCGCGTTCAGGTCCGGCATCTTGGTCTTCGCGATCTCCAGGACCTGCTTCTCCGTGACCTTGCCCTTCTTGTCCTTGTTGGGTGTGCCTGATCCCTTGTCGATGCCGGCTGCCTTCAGCAGCAGCACCGAGGCGGGAGGAGTCTTGGTGACGAAGCTGAAGCTGCGATCCGCATAGACGGTGATGACGACCGGGATCGTCATGCCATTCATCTCGGGCGTGGCGGTGCGAGCGTTGAACTGCTTGCAGAACTCCATGATGTTGACCTGAGCCTGGCCGAGCGCCGGGCCCACGGGCGGAGCAGGGGTGGCTTTACCGCCGGTGATCTGAAGCTTGACGTATCCGGTAACTTTCTTGGGTGCCATTGATTCAATCCTCTTCTGCTTCTAGCAGGCTCGCACTCTGCGGCTGCTGAATGGTATTTCTAAAATCCTTTGCCGGAACCAGGTTCCAGCGATTGCTTATTCCGCGACCTTGTCGACCTTGGCAAATTCGATCTCGACCGGAGTCGAGCGGCCGAAGATGGAAACCATGACTTTGAGTGTCTGGCGATCTTCGTTGACATCGTCCACGGTGCCGTTGAAGTTTGCAAACGGCCCCTCGTTGATTCGGACCTGCTCGCCCTTCTCGAACTTGACCTTGAGGGTTGGCTTGTCCTTGGTGGATTCGGACCGGAACAAGATAGAACTGACCTCCTGCTCACTGAGCGCGACCGGTTTGTCGCCGGTGCCCAGGAAGCCGGTCACACGCGGCGTGTTCTTGATCACGTGCCAGAGGTCGTTATCGAGATCCATTTCCACCAGCACATATCCGGGTAGAAAGACCCGCTCGATAGTGTATTTCTTGCCGTTGCGCAGTTCGGTCACCGGCTCGGTGGGGATCATGATGCGGCCGATCTTGTTCTGCAGACCGAAGGCCTGAATACGGCTCTCCAGCGACTCCCGCACCTTACGTTCAAAACCGGAATAGGCGTGGATGATGTACCACTTGAAATTTTCATTCACCGGCGGCGCAAGCTGCTCGGAGGGCTGCTCGCCTTCCGGGTTCTGCGCATCAGTGTTCTTTTCTTCGACGGCCATGTGTCTGCCTTTGGGTGCTTCTATGCGGCCGCGAGGGCCGGTTGTTCCGGTTAGTGCTGAGTGAAATGCGTGATCAGCCGGGTAAGGCCCTGGCCGACCACGAAGTCAACCAGCTCAAAGTAAGCGGCAAAGATGAACACCGTCGCAATGACGATGATGGTGGTGGTGCGCACCTCTTCTCTGGAGGGTGCAACCACTTTGCGCATCTCGCTACGCACGTCGTCCAGGAACTCCTTGAGCCGCTGGGGCTGCGACTTGACCCGCGCCATGCCGCTGCTCTGTTCGTCTGCCACTGCGACCGCCTTCGCCATGAGGTGCCTCGTATCCTGCTGCTGAAAATCTGTCCCGGCCGCCAGGGCAGGGGATTGAAACTGGCGGGGGAGCTCGGATTCGAACCGAGAAGTCCGGTTTTGGAGACCGGCAGTTTAACCGTTGAGCTTACTCCCCCGTGGGAGCAACTCCTGGAATTGCAAGCCCGCAGCTCTCGCCGGGAACCAGCGCCAGGAGCCAGGAGTTATTTCGTCTCTTTGTGCGGGGTATGCTTCCGGCAGGTGTTGCAGAATTTCGAGAACTCGAGCCGGCCGGTGGTGGTCTTCTTGTTCTTGGTCGTCGAGTAGTTCCGGTTCTTGCACTCAGGACATTGCATGGTAACGATTTCGCGCATGGTGTTGGTCTCCTGTTTCTAACGTGGCCAGCCAATTCGGCGGGCAAGCAGCTTGCCAGATGACGGACCTCCGAGGAGGAGCGGTCTGACACGCCGCGACGCAGGGCTAATTTGGCCCCTGCTGCCAATTCCTGAATTGTGCAACAGAAAGACCAGCGGTCAGGCCACGCTGGTCTCTATGTATTATCCACGAAAACCGGCCGAAACGGAAGAGCATTCCATGCTGGCCGCAGAAGGGTTCGAACTGCCCTGTCCTTAGGAGCGGCTGCCGGACAGCCTCCGGCAGCCCCCTTGGGTTGGACTACTTGATGATTTCCGAGATGGTTCCGGCGCCTACAGTGCGGCCACCCTCGCGGATGGCGAAACGCAGACCCTTTTCCATAGCTACCGGGGTGCCGAGGGTTACTTCCAGCTGTACGTTATCGCCCGGCATCACCATCTCGGTGCCGGCAGGCAGCTTCGCCGAGCCCGTCACGTCAGTGGTGCGGAAGTAGAACTGCGGGCGGTAGCCGTTGAAGAACGGAGTGTGGCGGCCGCCTTCTTCCTTGCTCAAAACGTACACCTCGCCCTTGAAGTCCGTGTGCGGCGTAATCGAGCCGGGCTTGGCCAGAACCATGCCGCGCTCCAC
>Ga0207695_10000858_pt1 | contig 55649 bp, 51 predicted proteins | sample KBSC54metaG_FD_184354 | JGI IMG/M metagenome (GOLD analysis project Ga0207695, IMG submission 184354) | Corn rhizosphere microbial communities from Kellogg Biological Station, Michigan, USA - KBS C5-4 metaG (SPAdes) (version 2) | ecosystem: Host-associated > Plants > Roots > Rhizosphere > Soil...
GGAGGCAGCACAACGCGCTGGCCGGTCGCGACGGAAGTGGCTGCGGCGGGCGTCTTGATGCGACGACCGAATCCTCCGAGCGCGGAGTTCACCGAACTAAGCGCACCTGCCGCGGCGCTCTGGGCGGCGCTGGTGTGGCTGGCTGTGCCGGCCGTCACTGCAACGGGCTGCCCGTTTACCGTCACGGAGACCAGCTGCGTGGTCCAGCCCGACCCATTGCCGCTGTTCGCCAGCGTGACGGCAGCGACTGCTCCCTCCGGGATGGTGACGCCGTTGCCGGCATCGACTGGCGCCGCGACCACTGCGCGATACTGCTTGCCCGCGGGGTCTTTGCCGGAGTCGATTGCTTCCATCATCCTTACCGAAATGGATGCACCCGCTGTCGGAGTCTGCGCATGGGCGGAATGCGGGAACGCCAGGAGAGATGCCGATAGGAATAGGAGCCCGAAGGGGAAAGGAGCAGATATGCGGACCATGGGGTCGCCTCCAAAGTGATTCTTTGCGGCTTGGGCCCTTGGGGAGAGGAGACAATCGTACCACCCGTTCTTCCGCGGGAAGTGTATTTCTCCGGGCAAATAGGGATGTCGTTGTGAAAGGCGCGGACTTCCTGCCGGTGCCGGTTACGCGGTCAGGGCAGGTGGCGGGCGGTCTGCAGCCACTCGTTCAGCGCGGGATCGGAAGGCAGCTCGCCGCACTCGGCGAGGCGGCGCAGCAGTTGCAGGCGGTAGCGGATCAGTTGGAGCTCCAGCAGTTCGTTGAGGCTTTCCTTAATGTAAGGCGTCTCGCTGTCCGCAGTTTCGCAATCCGAGCTTTCGTGCGGCCCAGCTCCATTGGTGGGCACATCGCGGTCTGAGACTCCCGCGGCGCTTTGTTCCGCGGCTCGGTTCTGGCGCTCGAGCTCCGCGGCGAAATCCTGCTGGAAGGCAGGATCCTTCCAGCGCTCGGATCGGCGGCGGGCCTCGTCGGCGCCGAAGCGGAGCTCGGCCAGGAACCATGCGGTGACGGTTGCGGGATCGAGGATGCCGTGCCCGGGTCGTGATCCGACTCGCGCGATGAAGACCGTCCGCAGCAGCATGGCGCGGTACAGGTAGGAGTGGCGGCGCGGGGGATTTCCCTGGGCGGCGAGGTTGGCGGCGCGGATGGCAATCTCCGCCCACTCCATGCTGTTCTCGCTGGTGGCGCGGTACTCGGAGACGTCGAGGATCAGGTCCAGGTTGGAGGGCTCGCGGATGCCCTGCTCGCACTCGGTCAGGTACTGCTTCAGGCGCACCGGACCCTGACCGGCCAGCTGCTCCGGAAGCATGAGAGACTGACTTCCGTCGGAGGACTCCTCCTGCGGCGCAGAACTGCTCTGGACTGAGCCGTGCTCCATGGCCTCACCTCAGCGGCCCCAATAAGGAAAGATTCCTTCAGGGAGATGGTGTTGAGATTTGGATGTGACCCAGGAACAAAGCGGGAACTGCTGGTCGGACTGTAGAAAGGCCGTCTGCGCGGCCCTATCTTGTTGCATTGTTGTACGACGCGGCCACAATCAGCCCCAGCTACTTTGATGCTTGAAAGCGCCCTCGGGTGAACTAAGTTCGCCCCTGCTACGTACAATCAGGAGTACCACGCATGGAACTCCGGGAAGCCATCAAGCTCGCACTGCAGTCGTTATGGCAGAACAAGATGCGCACGGTGCTGACGCTGCTGTGCATGACCATTGCGGTGTCGAGCATCATCGCGGTCGTCACCCTGGTGAACGGGGCGAACACCTATGTCACCAGCAAGTTCTCGCGCTACGGCTCGGACGTCTTCACGGTGTCCAAGATGCCCACGCTCATCATGAGCTCGGATGCGTACCTTAAGTACAACAAGCGTAAGGACGTCCTCTACAGCGACTATGAGTACGTCCGGGACAACTGCAAGCGTTGCGTCGGGATGGGAGCCATGCAGGCGGTGACCGCCAAGGTGGTGCGGGGCACGCAATCCATTACCGACTGCACCATCCGCGGCTACACGTGGCAGATGCCCAGCCTGCAGAATCTGGATATCGCCTACGGGCGCGACTTTACCTCGCAGGATGAGGAGCACGCCTCGCATGTCGCCATCATCGGCACCGACGTGCGCGACAACCTGTTTCCCGGCATCGACCCGCTTGGCCAGGAGCTGCGCGTCGATGGCCAGCCGTACACGGTGATCGGCGTTGCGGAGAAGCAGGGCAGCACCTTCGGAGCCAGCCAGGATAACTGGGTCGGCATTCCGCTCTCCGCGTACCAGAAGACCTACGGCGCTTCGAAGACGCTGGTCATCTACGTGAAAGCCGCCTCCGCCGGAGCGCCGCTGCAGGAGACGGGCGACGAAGTCCGCGTGCTGATGCGTTCGCGGCGGCATGATGCGCCGGGCCAGGCGGACAGCTTCGAGCTGGACGTGAACAACACGCTGCTCAGCTTCGCCGCGTTCGCCACAGCATCGTTTGGAGCGGTGGCGGGGGCCATTGCGCTAATCGCGCTGGTGGTCGGCGGCATCGTCATCATGAACATGATGCTGGTTAGCGTGACCGAGCGCACGCGCGAGATCGGGATCCGCAAGGCGCTGGGCGCCAAGGCCCGGGACATCATGCTGCAGTTCCTGGTGGAGTCCGGATTTATGGCCATGCTGGGTGGCTGCCTGGGGGTGATGGGCGGTTTCGCAGTGGCCCTGACGGTGACGCTGCTACTCGGCTTCCCCTCCACCGTGGCGCTGTGGAGCGTGATACTGGGGCTGTTTATGGCCACCGGAACCGGGGTGCTGTTTGGCGTTTATCCCGCTTGGCGCGCCGCGCACCTGGACCCCATCGTGGCCCTGCGGGCGGAGCTGTGAGGACCCTATGGCGATGAGACTTGGCGACTTCAAAGAGACCGTCACCATGGCCATGGATACGCTGCGCGCCAACAAACTCCGCAGCGGCCTTACGATTCTCGGAATCGTCATCGGCGTGATGACCGTGATCACAATTTCTTCGGTGGTGAACGGCCTGAACCAGAGCGTTGCCAAGCTGGTGGAGTCCATCGGGTCGAATGTGCTGTTCGTCTTCCGCTTTCCGGTGTTTGGCCAGCGCCCTACCACGGAGATGCTGACGCGCAAGCAGCTTACCTACGACGACGCAATGGCCATGGTGAACCTGCCGCACGTGGTCGCAGTTTCGCCCGCGCTGCAGTACGCGAATAACAGCTCGCCTGGGCGCAGCGGCACCACCGCGATGAAGGGCAACGGCAAGACCATCCAGAGCACCATCCTGACCGGCGTTACACCCTCGCAGCAGCAGGTGCACGACCTCGACATCGCCGACGGACGCTTCTTCAACGATACGGACGAGCAGCGCGCTGCCCGCGTGACCGTGCTTGGCCACGACACCGCGGACTTCCTGTTCCACGGGCAGAGCGCGGTCGGCAAAGAAGTAGAAGCAGCGGGAATGCTGTTCACTGTGGTCGGGGTGCTGGACAAACAGCCGCAGGCCTTCGGCGGCGGCTCCAACCCGCAGGACAATCAGGCGTTCTTTCCCATCTCCACATTTCACTACATGCATCCGGAGCAGCTGGACTGGTGGATCAGCGTGAAGTACGACGATCCTAAAAACCAGGCGCTGGTGGAAGACGAGCTGACGGAGCTGCTGCGTCGCCGCCGGCGCGTGCACAACGAGCAGCCGGATAACTTTGCCATCTTCGGCACCGACACGCTCACCCGGCTGTGGAACCAGATCACCGGAGGGCTATTCCTGCTGCTGTTTTCGCTTTCTACCGTGGCGCTGATGGTGGGCGGCGTGGGAGTGATGAACATCATGCTGGTCAGCGTAACGGAGCGGACCCGGGAGATCGGTGTGCGCAAAGCCATTGGCGCAACCAAGCGCACCATCCTCACCCAGTTCACGCTGGAGGCGATCACGTTGTGCGCGGTGGGCGGCGTGATCGGGCTGATGATCGGCAGCCTGTTCGCGCTGCTGATCGGCATCTTTATGCCGACACTGGTGTCGCCGCTCTGGGTGCTGACGGCGTTCCTGAGCTCCTGCGCAATCGGGCTAGTCTTCGGCATTTACCCAGCCTGGAAGGCCGCCAACCTGGACCCGATCGAAGCCCTGCGCTACGAGTAGGATTTTCCCCGCCTTTTTTTGACATCCAGCGCGGATGGGCCAGGTATATACTGCTGGCTACCTCCTCCCCAGACTTCCCCCGATAGAGATCCATCCTGTCGTTGCAGTGGGCCCCTTTTTAGTTCGCAAAAAGGAGACACACGATGATCCGTCTGGAACGCTCGTCCTTTCTTCTTTCGGTTGCGCTGTTGGGCTGCACTCTTTCTTCGGCTTCAGCGAGCGCGCAGTTTCAGAATCCCATTCAGGCTGCGAAGGATGCCTATAAGAAGGCAAAGCAGCAGCAACAGCAGCAGCAACAACAGCAGCAGGCGCAGCCTGTACAGGACGGCCAGAAGCCGCCGGGGAACGGGTCTTCGTCGGCAGCAGCGTCCGCGGGTTCGTCCGATACGGCTGCGCCGTGGGTGCCGCCGGGCAGTGCGCCGGTGACGACGGCAGCCGCCGCCTCGTCAGCCGCTGCTGCCGCTGCGGCTGTCAATCTCGATCCCTCCAAAATGCCGGACGTTCTGGGCGTTCATCTGGGCATGACCTCCCAGGAGGCGCTTGCTGCCGCTCATAAGGCCTATCCCGACGACATGTTCGTGGAAATGAAAGACAACGGCTGGCCAACCAACCCGAAGCCCGACAATGGCTATAACATCCACTCGCGCGCGGCCGGAAACCAGAAGGACTTCAGCATGTCCTTCACTGCGCCGCCCGGTGAACAGAAGGTCTGGAAGGTAGACCGGTATACCTCCAAGCTCCACACCAACCGCAACACGCTCCTGGCTGCCCTGCGCCAGAAGTATGGCAAGGAGGCGTTTGCCTGGCAGGGTGGCGATACCACCACAAACGTCAGAAGCGACAACCAGATCACCGCAATGTTGTGGCTGTTTGACGAGCAAGGCAATCACGTCCCCATGCCGGCCAACACCGTCTTCCCCACCAGGCAAAGTTTCGAAGAGTGCACGATAGTAAATCACACTGATGAGCCGGACATGAAAACGGACGCGGATTTTGCAAACAGGCTCAATCCCTGGTGTGCAGCCCACTTCGTCGCAGTTATCGTGCAATTGAGCAACTTGGACATCGTCGAGAATACCTATACGTACATGATGGACATTCCGTTAGCGGCTCGGACTGCGCGCGCCGGCGACGCCTGGCTCAGAGACTACGCGAACAAAGTGCATCAGCAGGATCTGCAGCGCTCCAAGGAAAACACGCCGACCCTCTGATTTGCTTCGTTCACCGCTTATCTGATCCACACCCTCCATCAGGAGAACTCCATGCGTTCCACTCAGCCTGTTGTTGGCCTCTTGAGTCTCGCTCTCGTGGTGGCCGCACCCGCCTTGGCCCAACCACCTTCCGGAGTGCCCGACGTCGCCGGCATTCGTCCCGGGATGTCGGCGCAGGAGGCTTACGACGCTCTTAAAGCGAGGTCGAACGGAGCGAAGGTGGGTATTGCCCAGACGCAGCTTCCCGGCGTCTCACAACCCGTCGTGGTGTTGATGTCGCTGGCCGTGTTGGACTCCTCTCCAGCCGAGACCATCACCGTAATGCTGACCTACCCGCCGGGAAAGCAGGTCGTGTGGGGTATCCGTCGCAGGCTTGAGTTCGAGCACGGGAAAGAGCCCACCAAAGTAGCGATCATGAAAAACATTCGCGAGAAGTACGGCCCCGAGATTCATGCGGGTGGTATCGACTTCTGGGACTTCGATGAACAGGGCGGCCGCCCCAATGAGAAGGACATGATCTTCAACCATTGTGCGGGTCAGTTCAGCATTAACGAACCGGATGATCCTGCGAACCCGGCTCCCCGGTCCGCGCTTGGGGGAGCGTTCGTGGGCCCTCCAAACGTATGCAGCAACATCATCTCCCTGCGCGCCGAGATAGATTCCCGGACTGACAATGAGCTCGCTAGTTCTGTCATCGTCACCCTCGAGGACACACCGGTTGCCCGACGCTCGCGGCAGGCCTACGACAACCTTGTCGCAAACGAAGGCGATGCTGCCCACAGGCAGGTCATCGACAACGCAAATCAGCAGAAGGCCCCGAAATTCTGACGGCGTATCGCTGCACCGATAGGAGATGATCATGCGCTTTCCCCGGACGTTTATCTCACGCTTGACTGTCGGACTTGCTCTTGTTTTCGTGCTGCCCGCGGTGGCCCAGAGCGCGGCTCTGCCGGATGTTGTCGGCATTCGTCCCGGCATGTCCGCTCAGGAGGCCTATCAAGCCCTCTCGGAACGGGCCAAAGGATCCAAGATCGGAATCGCGCAAGGCACGATCGATGGCATCGACAAACCAGTCGTCGTACTCATGGCGCTTCAGGTAGTCGGTAGTTCGCCCCGCGAAGAGATTGTCGTGTATCTCACCTACCCACCTCAGAAGCAGATCGTCTGGGCGGTACGCCGCACCCTTACCTTTGAGCCGGGAAAGGAGCCTACGAAGGCCGACGTCATGGACGGACTCCGCCAGAAATACGGCCCCGAGCTCAACGTCAGTGCCTGGGCGTACTGGAGCTTCGGCGAAGATGCGAGACGCTCCAACATGAGAGAGGTGACCTCCTACAACTGTGGAGGACGCGCGACGATGTACGGAGTGGACAATTTCGTGATGCCTCAGCCGATTAGCCCGCTGCCCTACCTGCAGCCTTTGCCGAACTGCGAGTCCTACGTCTCCGTTCGCGCCCAGGTGGACAACGGCTCGCTTGTCAACAGCGCTCTCGCCAGTACCGTAACCGTCATCGTGGAAGATACTCCGGCTGCGCTACGCTCGCGCGCGGCGTGGAAGGCGTTGGCTTCCGGCCAGAACGCCGCGGCTGGGCAGCAGGAGATCGACAGGGCCAAGCAGCAGCAGAAGCCTACGTTCTAGTTCAGCCCCACCGCTCGAGCCGACGCAGCGAACGTGGGCATCGCGGAGGCCAAACTGAAGCAGGCGAACCAGCAGGCCAAGCCGGAGTTCCAGCTGCGAGTTGGGTGCTGTGTCAGGAATAAGCTAGCCGGAATGTGGCATATCGTCGAGACATTCCGGGTGCTAGTTTGGCACCATGTTATCGGAGCAGAGACCAAAGCGGCCGTTCGCGGTGTACTGCATCGTTTTGCTTGAGCTCTATCTTGTAGCGAGTACTGTGTACTGCGTCTGGAGAGCGAGGTCCGTGTTCAGGACCGACGTTGACCCGGTTGCGGCGTGTCAGGACGCGCTCCCGATGTTGACTCCACCGGACGGCATAAGTTTGTGTGCCACTTTCGGCCTGGATCAGGCAAAGTCGGATGTGCTGTTCAACGGCTTCGCGATGCTCGGGTTCGACATCTTCTTTCTCGTCACTGCCGTTGGGCTCTGGCGGTTGCAGAAGTGGGCCCGCAGCTGTTTAGTGACCACCTGCGTGACCCAACTCGCCTTCCTCGCTCGATGGCTTGTGATCGCAAAGGCCGTTGGAATCCCGGACCTATTCGATCAGGCCGCGCGCTATGAGGTTCCAGAGATCGCGATCCTGCTGGTTGTGCTGGTAGCTCTGCACTCCACGTCCGTCCCGAAAGCGTTTGGCGCTACGGCCTGAGCCGGCTGGTTACCCGGTTACGAGTAGCGTCAGTGCGGGAAGGCCATCGATTCACTTCAGATCCACCTTCCAGTGCTCGGCCGCGGCCTTCAATTCTTTCGGAGTGAGGTAGGTTACGGCGCTGTGCTTTGGGCTGGTGAAGTTGGTCGTCTTCATCACACCTTCGTTGAAGTGGCCGAGGTTCGTGTAGTGCTCAAAGTCGGTCGTCTCGCTGAAACCCATGTTGCTGGGCCGCGCGCCGTAGACGTCATACATCAGCACGTAACGATCTGTGCCCAGCCGCTTGAACACTGTGGGAGCCTCGGTCGGCAGCTTCTCCGGGTCGATCCGCTGTGGTTCGATCACATACCCGCTGTGGATCTGGTCGGAGACTCCGTGGCGCACCATCGCGTTCGACACGAAAAAGAGTTCGTACTTGTCGCCCACTTTGGTGATGTCGCCGTCGGCGCCGTCGATCTTCGCCAGCAGCTCCGGCTTGGTCTCCAGCCGCGTGAAGTCGGGGTTCGCGTAGGCGTAGTACAGGTCGCTGCCCTTGGGCCCGTAGCGCATGCTGAAGTACACCATCATCTTGCCGGCCTTCTCGTCCCACACCGTCTCCGGAGCCCACGCGGTGGAGATGTCTCCCAGCTCCGGGAAGGCTTTGTCGACGCGGAAGTCCGAGTGCGTCCAGTGGATCAGGTCCCACGATTTCATCATCACGATGGCGCGGTTGTTGCCCCAGCCGTACTTCTCCACCGGCCGCTCCCACTGGGTGGACCGGAACCCCGCGCGCTGGCCGAAGATATGCAGGTCGGTCATCACCAGATAGAACGCGCCATCCGGCCCGCGCGTGATGTGCGGATCGCGGACGCCCTTCTGCTCCGCCAGCAGCTTGCCGTCAAACACCGGCTGCCCGCCGTTCACGTCGGTGAAGCTGTATCCGTCTTTACTGATCGCGAGGCAGGCCGACTGCGTCTGGTCCTTGAAGTACACCAGCAGATAGCCGCCGTACTCTTTCTCGGTGAGCGCGTGCGCGCCCTTCGGCTTTTTGAGCGAGGGCACCAGCTCAATGCCGGTGGGCCTCTCCGGGGCTGCGTTTACAGCAGCCTGCGCACTCGCGGGGGCTGTCATGCCGGGTGCGCCTGCTCCAGTCCTCTGGGGCGAGGCATTGGCCGGCCTGCCTCCGCCTTGCCCAAACGCCACACTCACCGACGCCACCAGTGCTGCCAGGATTCCCACGCGCAACCTTTGCAAAAATGCCTCCGCTGTACCTTGCTGCCCGGTGTCTGCCCGGGCGTTCCGCAACGCTGCAAATGATATCCGGTACACTGTGCTCGCGCCATGCCTGCACACTTCTCCCCGGAAGCCCTCAAATTTCTTCGCGGCTTAGTCCGCAACAATGACCGCGACTGGTTCGAAGCCCGCCGCGACGTGTTCGAGCGCGAGATTAGGGAGCGCATGCTCTCCGTCATCGGTGAGGTCAACGACGCGCTCGCCGGATTCGCGCCCGAGCACGTCCGCGATCCGCGCAAAGCCATGTTCCGCATTTATCGCGACACCCGCTTCTCCTCCGACAAGCGCCCGTACAAGCAGCACGTCGGCGCGTGGTGGGTGCGCAGCGGACTCGAGAAGACCTCCGGTGCGGGCTTTTACTTCCACATCGCGGCGAAGGAGGTGGTCGTCGCTGCCGGGGCGTATATGGCTACGCCTGAGCAACTGCTCGCTATCCGCCGCCACATCGAAGCCAATTACCAGCAGGCGCGCAAGCTGTTCGACGACCGCAAGCTGCGCGCGCTGATGCACGAGTGGGAGGGCGAGCCGATGAAGCGCGTTCCCAAAGGCTTTCCGCAGGACTCGCCCGCCGCCGAGCTGCTGAAGTATCGCCGCTGGGGGCTCTCGGCCACGCTGCCTGCTGCGCTGGCCACTGAGCCGAAGCTGGTGAAGGAGGTGGCCCGCCGCTTTCAAGCCGCCGCGCCGCTGGTGAACTTCCTCAACCAGCCCATTCTCCCGGTGCGCAAGCCGCTGATGTAATGTTGCTCCGGTCTGCGGTGCAGGTACTCTAATCTCATGCAGGCGCGCGCCGGAGGGCTCACACCTTGGGAGGCATGATCCCGCTGGGCGATGCCTCGCGCCGGCTGCGACGGTGGCCCATCATCACCGTCCTGCTGATCCTCGCCAACATCTACGTCTTTACCCGCGAGCTGATCTACGGCGATCGCTTCGTTTATTACTTCTCCGCCATCCCCGTGTACATCGTGGCCGGCAGCCGCTGGTGGACCATCTTCACCGCCATGTTTCTGCATAGCGGGTGGCTGCACATCATCGGCAACATGATCTTCTTCTGGGCCTTCGCACCGGAGATCGAGGATGCCATGGGCCGCTGGCGTTTCCTGCTCTTCTACCTCGCCGGAGGATTCGTGGCCATGGGCGCGCAGATTGCCGCCAATCCGTTCTCGCCCATTCCCAACCTGGGCGCGAGCGGCGCGATCGCAGCGGTGATGGGAGCCTTCCTCGTCACCTATCCGCGCGACCGCATCAAGACGGTGCTCTTCTTCCTGCTGTTCATTCGCGTGACCTTTGTGCCTGCCGCGCTACTCATCGGCTTCTGGTTCCTCATGCAGCTCTTCAGCGCCGGGCAGGTCTCGCATCATGTGCAGACCGGCGGCGTGGCGTACATCGCGCACATCGGAGGCTTCCTGTTCGGAGTGCTGACTGCACGGCTCTGGATGTCACGCAGTGGCCGCAGCGGCGCCCGGAGCTGGTGACCACCGGTTCGGCATCACCTCCAGCACAATCTTGCCCGGCTGATGCGGATGCCCCGCCAGCATCTCATGCGCGTAGCGTGCCTGCGCCAGCGGAAGCACGGAGCCGACCATCGGCTTAATCTTTCCCCGCTCGAACAGCTCGGTCAGCGTGTTCAGGCGGCCGGTCGTCACTTCTGCGTAGAAGAACGCAGCCGGAACCTCCGGCCATCGGGGCAGCGGCTTTGCCGAAACCACGGAGATCACTTTGCCTCCCAGTTTCAGCGCGGGCAGGCAGCGTTCCGTCATGTCGCCGCCGATCAGATCGAGAATCGCGTTCATGCCGGAGAGGCCCGCGCACGGGTCGGCGGCATCGGCGTCCACAATGCGCTCGACGCCCAGCGCCCGCACCATCTCCGCGTCGCGCATGCGGATCACGGCCACCACGTCGATGCCTGCGTTCAGCGCCATCTGCGCCACGTACATGCCGACGCTACCGGCCGCGCCGAGGACCATCACGGTCTGCCCGCGCTTCGCCTCGGCATATTCGAACAGCATCTGCCAGGCGGTCACCGCCACTACGGGTGCGGAGGCGGCCTCCAGAAAGTTCAGTCCCGCGGGCTTAGGCGCAATCATTCCCGCTGACGCCACCGCGTACTCCGCCTGCGCACCGCAGAACTGCGGGTTGGTGACACCGTAGATCTCGTCACCTGGTTTGAAATCGCTCACCTTCGGGCCGACGGCTTCGACTACGCCGGCCAGATCCGAGCCCAGGGTCAGCGGCGGCTGCGGGCTCACCTTGCTCTGCCCTTCGCGGATGATTGCATCCCACGGTGCAACTCCGGCGGCCGTCACCCGCACCAGCACTTCGCCCGCGCCCGGCTGGGGCACGGGAATCTCCTCCAGCACCACAACCTCGGGGCCTCCAAAACGGTGGATCCGTACAGCTCGCATTCGCCCTCACGGGATTGGGGGTTTCGTTCGAGCCTCTATCCTCGCATGGCCCGGTTTCCGTTGGCCGGAAAAAGTGAGCGCGCGTATCCGTTCAGTTGCCTCCGGGGTGCGGGTAGATTCCAACGTTTCTAAGAAACTGCTCAGCTTCCCTCGTACACGCAGCCGGAGGAGCAGGTCTCGCGCACGACGATGCGGCACAGGCCGGGAAGCGCGGGCTGCAGCCGCTGCCAGATCCAGCGTGCGAGCTCCTCGCTGGTTGGATTCTCCAGGCCGGGAATCTCGTTCAGGTAATTGTGGTCGAGCACGGCATGCAGCGGCTCGAACGCATCCTTCAGCTCGGCGAAGTCCTGCACCCAGCCGGTCTCCGCGCCCACCGGCCCGCGTACATGCACGGCAACGCGAAACGAGTGTCCATGCAGCCGCGCGCATTTGTGCCCGGCAGGCACATGCGGCAGGCGATGCGCTGCCTCAAAGGTGAACTCCTTGAAGATTTCCATGGTTGCCATCAGAAATTTATCCGCGGCCGCTCAGGCGCCTACCGTCGCCGGCAGAATGTCTTCCACGTCCACCCACTGGGTCGGATACACGCCGGTGTAGCAGGCGGTGCAGAAGCTCGCCGGCGAGAGGCCGCCGATCGGCTCGCCCATGGTGCAGGAGTGTGCCAGCCCCACCAGCGACAGGTAGGCCAGCGAGTCGGCTTCGATGAAGCTGCAAATCTCCTCAACGGATTGGTTTGCGGCGATCAGGTCCTTCTTCGAAGGCGTATCCACGCCATAGAAGCACGGCGACACCGTCGGAGGACAGGAGATGCGCATATGCACCTCGGTCGCGCCCGCGGCCCGCACCATCCGGACAATCTTGCGCGAGGTGGTACCACGAATAATGGAGTCGTCGATCAGCACCACGCGCTTGCCTTCCAGCAGCGAGCGCACCGGATTCAGCTTCATGCGCACGCCGAAGTCGCGCACCCGCTGCTCCGGCGCAATGAAGGTGCGGCCCACATAGTGGTTGCGGATGAGCCCGAAGTTGAAGGGAATGCCCGACTCGGCCGCGTAACCCAGCGCCGCGGTCACGCCGGAGTCCGGCACCGGCACAATCAGGTCGGCCTCTACGGGAGCTTCGCGCGCAAGCTGCCGTCCCATCTCGTCGCGGGACTTCTGCACCCAGCGTCCGAAGATACGCGAGTCCGGCCGCGCAAAGTACACATGCTCGAAGATGCAGGACGCAGGCGGCACCACACCGCGCGCAAACCGCCGGCTCGTAACGCCGTCTTCGCTTACCATCACCAGCTCGCCGGGCTCCACGTCGCGCTCGTACTTCGCATGCAGCAGGTCGAACGCGCAGGTCTCGCTGGCGAAGACGATGGTATCCGGTGCGCCGTTCTGCCCGGGAATGCGGCCCATCGAAAGCGGCCGGAAGCCGTGCGGATCGCGCGCGGCGAAGATGCGATTGCGCGTCATCATCACGATGGAGAACGCGCCCTCCACCTGCGAGAGCGAGTCCGCGATGCAGTCCACCAGCATGGACTGCTTCGAGTGCGCGATGAGCTGCACGATGATCTCGGAGTCGGAGGTGGTCTGGAACAGCGCGCCATCGCGCTCCAGGCGCTCGCGCGAGTTGCCCAGGTTGACGAGGTTGCCGTTATGCGCAATCGCAATCAGCCCTTTGGTCGACTCGACCGAAATCGGCTGCGCATTCAGCAGCGCCGAGTCGCCGGTCGTCGAGTAGCGCGTGTGCCCGATGGCCATGTGGCCTGGCAGCTTCGCCAGCACATCGTCGGTGAAGATCTCCGACACGAGGCCCATGCCCTTGATGTCGTTGACGTCCTGCCCGTCCGCCGTCGCAATGCCCGCCGACTCCTGCCCGCGGTGCTGCAGCGAGTAGAGACCCCAGTAGGTCATGCGCGCGGCATCGGCGTGGCCATACACCGCCATCACGCCACACTCCTCACGCAGCTTGTCGAACGGAGTGAGGTCGTCCTGCTCCTCGTGCTTCTCGAGTCCGGCGATGTTCACGAGATCACTCATCCGGTCACCACCTCCGCAGCGAGCTGGGACTCGAGCGTGGAGCGGAAAGGCTGCTGCAGATCCGCAATCGGTACATCGATTGCGACCTGACCATGAATGCTGATCCGGAGCGAGCTGCCACTCACCGTGCCCAGAGGTGCAACGTAAGCCCCCGCGAAATCCTTCAGCACATTCCGTATCGCATCCAGATCGCCCGGGACGCAGCTGGCAATGACAGAAGAACCAATTTCGGCAAACAGAACTTCGGTGAAGTAAAAGGGCTCCGGCTTGGCGGTATTGGTCGTAACGTCCGCGCCTAGCCCGTTTGCCATGGCAGCCTTGGCCATCGTGACCACGAAGCCGCCGTCACTGATGTCCGCTGCGGAATGCAAGAGCCCGCGCTGGGCCAGTGCCGCGAGCGCCTGGTGCAGCACCGCTTCTTCCTGCAGGTCGAGCACGACGGGCTCTCCCCACAACGGCCAACCGGCACTCTGCGCAAATGCGCCCGCGCCCAAATCCCGCTCGGGTCGGCGCCCTTGCCCTCGAAATGCAGAGAGGAAGAGGATCGTATCCCCCTGTCGCTGAAACCCGCTTGGCACGGCCTTGCTCACATCCTCCAGCAGCCCCACCACTCCAACCACTGGAGTCGGATAAATCCCTTCGCCTTTGGTCTCGTTGTAGAGCGACACATTCCCGCCGGTAATCGGAGTACCCAGCGCCGTGCACGCCTCGGCGATGCCATCGATCGCCGCAGAAAGCTGCGCCATAATCTCCGGCTTCTCCGGATTGCCGAAGTTCAGGCAGTTGGTCGCGGCCACCGGCACGGCGCCGGTGCAGGCCACCTTGCGAGCCGCCTCAGCCACCGCGTGCATCGCGCCCAGTTTGGGGTCGAGATAGCACCAGCGCCCGTTACCTGCGAGCGCCATCGCAATCCCGCGCTGCGGCTTAGCCGCGCTGTCTTTCGACTGAGAACTGGCAACTGAGAACTGAGAACTATCCTTCACCCGCATCACGCCGGCTTCGCCGCCCGGTCCCTGCACGGTGTTGGTCTGCACCATGGAGTCGTACTGCTCAAACACCCAGCGCTTGTCGCATATATTCGCACTCGCCAGCAGCTTCTTCAGGTCGGCGGTATAGTCGCGCGGCTTGTTCAGCTCTTCGAGCACCCACGCCAGCGGATCCTTCGGCACCGGGGCCGTCCACGTCCCCACCGGCCGCTTGTACACCGGCGCGTCGTCGGTCAACGCCTTGTTCGGAATCTCCGCCACCAGCTCGCCGTGCTGCAGCACCCGCATGGTGTCGTCGGCGGTGACGATGCCGACGATGCTCGCGTCCAAGCCCCACTTCGCGAAGACGTTCAGCACCTCATGCTCACGGCCCTTATCGGCCACCAGCAGCATGCGCTCCTGGCTCTCGCTCAGCATGATCTCGTAACTGGTCATGCCGGTCTCGCGCTGCGGCACCTTGTCGAGCTCAATCGTCAATCCCAGCTCGCCGCGCGCGCCCATCTCGCAGGTGGAGCAGGTCAGCCCGGCCGCGCCCATATCCTGGATGCCCAGCACCGCGCCGGTCGCCATCGCCTCCAGGCAGGCCTCCAGCAGCAGCTTCTCCATAAACGGGTCGCCCATCTGCACATTGGGCCGCTTCTGTTCCGAGCCCTCGGTGAACTCCTCGCTCGCCATGGTCGCGCCGTGGATACCATCCCGCCCGGTCTTCGCCCCCACATAGATCACTGGGTTCCCCACGCCGGTCGCCTTGGCGTAGAAGATCTCGTCCTTCTTCACCAGGCCGAGCGCAAACGCATTCACCAGCGGATTGCCGCTGTAGCAGGGTTCAAACCGTGTCTCGCCGCCCAGGTTGGGCACGCCAAAGCAGTTGCCGTATCCGGCGATCCCCGCCACCACGCCGCTCACAATCTGGTGGTTCTTCCGCCGCAGCTCCTCGTCCGGCTCCGCTTCATCCAGCGGCCCGAAGCGCAGCGAGTCCATCACTGCCAGGGGCCGCGCATTCATCGTGAAGATGTCCCGCAGAATCCCGCCCACTCCTGTGGCCGCGCCCTGGTACGGCTCAATATAGCTGGGGTGGTTGTGGCTCTCGATCTTGAAGGCGCAGGCCCAGCCATCGCCCACATCAATAATGCCGGCGTTCTCACCTGGCCCCTGGACTACGCTCCCCGGGCCTTCCGTCCGGGTGCCGCGCGTCGGCAGCCGCTTCAGGTGCACGCGGCTGGATTTGTACGAGCAGTGCTCGCTCCACATCACGCTGAAGATGCCCAGCTCCGTCAGGGACGGCGTCCGCCCCATCAGCTTCTCAATCCGCGCATACTCGTCGGCGGTAATGGAGTGCTGCTTCAGCAGTTCGGGCGTAATCTTCGCCGGGGTGGGAACGCCTCGCGGCGCGGCGGATAGGGTCGAGTCGGCGGCCTGGTTCAAGGCCTGCACGGTCTCGGCCGCCATAGGGTCGGTCTCGGTCTGGACAGAATTGTTGGGCAAGGAGTCGGCTCGCTGAATGGGCATCGCTCGCTCTTCTCATTGTCGCATGGGCCGCCCCGCGGCAGATGACCCCGGATGATAGCCGGCATACCGACAACCCCTCGCAAACCGAAAATACTCCTGCAACCGGGCCTCTTACCGTTCACCGGAAAGCATCCAACAACTCCCATCCATCGCCGGAGGGATCACCCTATGTCGCTCGACCGGGCCCCTTGTCGTTGCTCTCGCACGCGTTCTACCCGCAGGTCCCAGGCTGCTCGGCTTCGTCCGGGTGACGGAGAGTCCTGCGCAAACCAGCATTCACATCGCACGTCCGGAGGCACACCCTCATGAAACCAATACGACTCGCAGCCATCGCTGCTCTGGGAATCTCCATTGCACTCTGCGTACCGGCATTCGCCGCTTCCATCACCTTCACCGCTCCGCTCAGCGGCGCCACGGAAGTGCCGTCCGTCAATACTCAGGGAACAGGGTTCGCAACCGTAATCCTCGATACAACTGCTCAAACCCTCTTCGTGAATGTCTCCTTCAGCGGACTGACAGGGACCACCACCGCCTCGCACATCCACTGCTGCGTCGCGTCGCCCTTCCTCGCGGCCAATGCAGGCGTCGCCACGCAGACCCCCACCTTCGCTAACCTCCCTCTGGGAGTCACCTCCGGAAGCTTCACCCAGCTGCTCGACCTCACACTCAGCTCCAGCTACAACCCGGCGTTCATCACCGCGCAGGGCGGCAGCATTCTGGCTGCTGAAGCCACACTCATCACGGGAATGGAAAATGGCGAGTCCTACCTCAACATTCACACCACTGCATTTCCCGGCGGAGAAATCCGCGGCCTGCTCGCCCCCACGCCCGAGCCGCAGAGCATCCTGCTCCTCGCCACCGGCCTGGTTGGGCTTGTATGTATTCCCCTCTGGCGCACCCGGAAGGACCTGACCGCCTGAAGACGATGGCAACAGGCACGGCAGCCCGGCCCTTCTCTCGCTCTGCCGGGCTGCCGGCTGCGCTGCCCAACGTCTAGTGCGTTCCTCTGCCGAACGAAGTCCGCAGTGAGAAGTTGAAATTTTGCGAACCGGGCTGTCACGACGTGCGTATCACGATCAGCCCATGCAGAAGTTGAGACCTCACCATGGATTCATTCGGGACATCGATATTCTCGGCGTCCTCGCTGCCACTGTCCTACTGCTGAGCGCCATCGCCGGCAACGGCTACGGCTTTCATCGCGACGAGCTGCAGACGCTGGACGATGCCCGCCACCTCGCCGCCGGATTCGTCGCCTATCCGCCGCTCACACCGCTGCTCGGCCGCATCTCCATCGCCCTCTTCGGCATCTCGCCGTGGGCCTTGCGGCTTCCGGCAGCCATTATTAACTTCATCTCCCTCGTGTTCGCCGGCCTCACCGCGCGCGAGCTTGGGGGCCGCCGCCTGGCACAGATCGTCGCCCTGCTCCTGAGCCTCGGCGTCGGCATCGTCTTCTCCACCATGCTGCAGTACAACACGCCGGATTACCTCGCCTGGGCCCTCGCAGCCTTCTTCACCGCGCGCCTGCTCCGCACCGGCAACCCGCGCAACTGGATCGGCGTCGGCGCCGCCCTCGGTATCGGCGCACTGTCCAAGTACTCCATTGCCTTCCTCGCGATCAGCATCCTGGTTGGCGTCGCCGCCCTGCCCAGCCGCCGCAGCGCGTTCCGCAGCCGCTGGTTCTGGCTCGGAGCGCTCACCACGGTGCTCATCGCCAGCCCCAATCTCATCTGGCTCGCTCGCCACCACTTCATCACGCTGGTGATGGAGCACTCCATCCACGCCCGCGATATCCGCTGGGGCCGAACAAAGGGCTACTGGACCGACCAGCTTCAGTTCAACATGCTGGCGGTGCCGCTCGTCCTTTGGGGAATCGTCTGGCTCCTGCGCAGCGCGCGTTACCGGCTGCTGGCTTTCTTCTTCTTGGGACCGCTGCTGCTGCTCGCACTGGTTCATGGCCGGGGCTACTACCTTCTGCCCGCCTATATTCCGGTCAAGGCCGCCGCCGGTGTGGCGCTGGAGCAATGGCTGGACCGCCGCCGCGCCACATCTACCCGCGTTTGGCTCCCCCGCGCTGCCACAGTCGTCGTCATCCTGGCGCTGCTGCTCGACGCCGCCGCGCTCAGTTTCCGCTCTGTCCAGGTAGCCCGCCCGGGCTCCGCCTTCTACCTGTATCAAGCCCGCACCAATAGCGACGTCGCCGACGAGATCGGCTGGCCGGAGTTCGTCGCCTCGGTCGCCAACGCCTACCAGACCCTCACCCCCGCCGAGCGCGACCATCTCGCCGTGCTCTCCGAAAACTATGGCGAGGCGGGCGCGCTGGAGATCTACGGGCCCAATTATGGCCTTACGCCGCCCATTTCTCAGGTCAATAGCTGGTGGGCGCGCGGATTCGGCGCCCCGCCCCCAGAGAATGTGCTGGTTACGGGCGGCGAGCTTCCCCACCTGGCTCCCCACTTTGACAGCTGCCGCCTCGTCGGACAGGTGCAGATTCCCTATGGGGTCAAGAACGAGGAGAGCCTCTACGACCGGCCGATTTATTTCTGCCATCATCTGCGCGGTTCGTGGTCCGACGTGTGGGCGCAGGAACGAAAATTCGGCTAAGCGACCGGGATTTTTACCCCGCAGATACCCCGGACTCCCACCTTCGAGGGAGTGAATCCACAGAGTTTTCCACAGGCTGCAGGGCTCGGCGACGGAGGTCTCACTGGCTTTCAGGCGAGCCTTTCTCAGACTCCCGATTTACCACTCCAAGCCCCACCCGAGGCTGCTTATCAATGGTTATCTGGCAGAAACTAAGAGGTATATTTTAGCCCCTGCTTTGCTGCTCAAACCCGCGTGGATCGCGGCGAATCGTCTTCCTGACCCCGCGCCACTCCCACCGGCTTTTGGGGTTTAGCAGAGAGCAGGGTTTGGAGTTCGAGGGCGCTCAAAAATTTTTGTAGCGTCCATCCCCGTTTCGGGGTAGGATATCCAAACTCGCGAAAGAATTTCCGGGACCGGGTAATTTTTACCCGATTGAGTGGCCCGAAAATACTCTCCGCGGCAGAAGGAGTTTCACCATGGCCCCCGTTCCTGTAGAGCAAGCGCAAACCCCGTTATTCGATCAGCCCCGCCAGCTGATGATGCTCGACGACGCCGAAATGGCGCTGCAGATGGCCGAACTCGCCCCGGGCGAGCAGCTCCCCGCGCGTAAGGCTCCGGCGACAGAAGCCGCCCCGAAGCGTGTCCCGCCGCCGCCGATGCAGTACGACGATTTCCTCACCCAGCTCTCGGCTGCCGCTGCCCTCATCATGGACCGCGCCGAGTGCGAAGCGCTGGCCCGCGAGATGCTGCAGCGTAACGAATTGATCGTCCCCTCCGCCGCCGCCTAGCCCTTCCAGCGGAGCAACTTTTCCGAACGCCCCACTCATGACGCCAAATGTCGTGGGTGGGGTTTTCTCGTGCCCAGAAGTCAGCGACAACTGCCACATCGCGGCGATCCAAGCTGGCAGCTAAGAGCTGGAAGTTACAGCTAGAAGTAAACTTGCCTTTTGGAGGAGACGATGCCACTGGAGTTTGACTGGACGGACAGCGAAGAGATCGGCATTCAGCTGCAGGAGAAGCATCCCGAGGTGGACCCCTACACCGTGCGCTTCACCGACCTGCACAAGTGGGTGACCGAACTGCCCGGCTTCATCGGCGACCCCGCCAAATCCAACGAGGGCATCCTCGAAGCCATCCAGACCGCCTGGCACGAAGAGTACGAGGACGCCAAAGGCTGATCCGTTTTCAACCACGGCGGTGTCCAACATGGAGTAGCGTAGTTCGGGTCAGGCTGTATACCTCGGCAGAGTAGGACGGGCGCATGACCGGTCTGCATTCATCCTCAGGCGGTGGGCCGCTCGGCGGCTTCTCCATCTTTAGTGCGGGGGACGATCACGGCGAGCAGGCCCGCTCCGTCTGGCTGATTGCGCTGGCCGGAATGCTGGCAGCGGCGTGCGCGGCCAGCCTGCTCAACCTCAGCACGCATGGGCTGGCGAGCAATCCCGGCTTCGCCATGCTGCAGTCGCTGCGCATTGTGGTTGCCACAGCGGCCATCGGCGCCGCTGCAGTGTGGGTGCTCTGGTACGTCGTCGGCGACAGGCAATCCGGCGGAGTGGCGTGGCTCGCGCGCAACCTGAGCGCCTGCTGGGTCTTTCTGCCCTGCATCGTGTTGTTCGATGAGGCGCGCTCCGCATGGACGCTGGTGTTTGCCGCAGTGGTCGCGGTGGGCTTCGCGCTCAGTCTGCGCCGTCTGCTGCCGCGCGCCCCGGAACCGCCGCCAACGCCTGCCTCGGCCGCTCTGCTTCCCAGCCTCGACGGCCTGCCGAAAGCCGATTCGCACCTCGTCCTCTCGGCAGGCGTAGCGGTGTTGTTGCAGGGATCGATCGCGCTTGCGCTCGGTGTGTCCATGCTGCTCGGCGCACTTCTGCTGGCAGTCGCGGTGTTCCTGGTCACTTGGCGTTGGAGCGCGCATGAGGCGCGTGCGGCCGAGTGGTGGGGCGGACGCCATCCGCCCTTGCGCCAGTTGCTCGTGGCCGTGCTGGTTACAACCGTCATGCTCGCGTCCTATACCCTCGGCGGCAAGACGGGCTGGGGCCTCGCGTCGGGAATGGCGCCGAAGAAAGTGACGCCGCCAATGCAAGCGCGCTCCAGCTCCGGCTACTTCGGGATCATCCTCTACCCGCCGCCTTCGAAGCGCGCGATCCTCGCGCCCATATCGCACGACGACGCACCTACCGTCGCGGGAGCGCTGGCGAAACCCATGGTGATCCCATTCGACGGCCCCTACTGGTACTACAAGGATCCGTGGATGCAGCCGGGCCCCAAGACCCGCGTGGCACACGGCAAGCCCACCGATGCCGGCATCAATGTGCGCTCCACCGACCTTAGTCCGCTGATGATGCAGGCGCACCAGAGGATCAGCCGGCCCATCAATCTCGCCGCCTGCGGTGAGATTGATGTGACCGTCGTCAACGCGGATACGCGCCCGGGCGAGATCGATCTGGTCCTGGTGCTAGCGAACGCTTCAGTACAGGGTCATCCGCGGCAGATGCTGGCCGCCCGGCAGGTGCTTTCCAGTCTGGCGAACCCGATTCCTCAGGGCCGCGCTCCGGTGCACGAGGTGTTGCGCTTCGCCGTACCGCGCGACTCCAGCCTGCGCCAGTTCAACGATCTCACCCTCCAGTTCCTCTTGGCACCGCAGCACAATCGCACCGCAGCGAAGGTCTCGGTGGAAAGCTTTGAGCTGGTGCCGCGCCACTGAACGGCTAAGCTGGAAGCATGTTTGCACGCCGGTTGAAGGTGGAGCGAGTGAATACCGCCGGGGAGCCGCATCTCTGTCCCATCGCGCAGATCGACAACTTCGCCATGCGCAACTTCACCAACGACGCCGTCTTCGACGACACCCTGCCCATTGCCGATGGGCTGCTGGAGGCCGGCTTCCGCGTTCCTCTCGATCGCCTGAGCATCGCGATGGAAGACTGGTTCCGCCGCAAGAGCTACCTCAAGCCCGGCGAACGGCTGCGCATCACTGAGCTGGAACGGACAAAAGAAAACAGGGGCGCGTAGCCCCTGTCTTCTTCCCGTAGGCTTGCGGCTTAGCTCTTCAGCGTCGCCATGTCGATCACGAAGCGGTACTTCACATCGCTCTTCACCACGCGCTCGTACGCCTGATTCACCTGGTCGATGGAGATGAGTTCGATGTCCGACACGATGCCGTGGTCGGCGCAGTAATCCAGCATGCCCTGCGTCTCCTTCATGCCCCCAATCATCGATCCCGACAGCGAGCGCCGATTGGTAATCAGCGCAAACGGCGATACTGCCGTCGGCTGCTCCGGCAGTCCCACTTGGCAGAGCACGCCATTCAGCCGCAGCAGGCTCATGTAGGGATCCACCGCGTGCGGCGCGGAGACGCAGTCCAGGACGAAGTCGAACGAGCCCGCGTGCTTGGCCATCGCGTCCGGATCCTTGGAGATGACCACCTCGTCGGCGCCCAGCCTCTTCGCATCCTCAATCTTGTCCGGCGAGGTGGTGAACTGCACCACATGCGCGCCGAAGGAGTGCGCGAACTTCAAGCCCATGTGGCCCAACCCGCCCAGTCCCACCACGCCCACTTTCTTACCCTTGCCCGCGCCCCAGTGCCGCAGCGGCGAGTACGTGGTGATGCCTGCGCACAGCAGCGGCGCGACTGCCGCCAGCTTGTCGCCGAACTTCGCCGAGATCGTGTGCACATACCGCTGATGGCAGACGATGTTGTTGGAGTAGCCACCGTGCACCAGCGCGCCGTCATAGCCCTTGGCGTTGTACGTGCCCACAAAACCCTTCTCGCAGTAGGCCTCCTCGTCGGCCTTGCAGTTGGCGCACACCTTGCAGGAGTCGACCATCACGCCAATACCCGCAAGCTCGCCTTCCTTGAAGCGCTTTACGTTCTTGCCCACCGCAGTCACGCGGCCGACGATCTCGTGGCCCGGCACCATGGGATAGAGCGAGTTGCCCCACTCGTCGCGCGCCTGGTGAATGTCGGAGTGGCAGATGCCGCAGTAGGCAATCTCGACGACCACATCCTCCGGCCCGGGATCGCGCCGATCGAAGCTGTAAGGAACAAGCGGGGAAGACTTATCGTGTGCAGCGTAACCATGCGACTTCATGAAGCTCCTTTAAGAGTTGCGCAATCAGATGGGGAATCCGGGAGATGCGTTACCTATTGCATCGTGTAGTTGACATTGATCGTGGTCTCGACGTCCACGGGAGCTCCCATGAGCGTATAAGCCGAATAGGTCCAATACCGTACAGCGGCTATAGCGGAGATCGCAAGATCGGGGTCGGGAACAGATATGATGCGCAACGAATGCACATGGCCGTCCGTACCGATGATAGCGTGCAACACGACCGTGCCGGTAACGCGATTTGCCCTCGCTGTTGCCGGGTACACCGGCTGCGGTTGGGAGATCGCTTTGCCTGCTATCGCGCCGCTCGACACCTTCACCGGAGAGAGAGGCAGCTCTCCAATTTCGCCGGATGCCGCGAGTTCGTCACCCGAGGGGGTGAACGTCTCCAGTTTCACCACTTCGCTGCTGGCGACCGGGTCTGTACCGGACAGCACAGAAACCTGAGTCCCAACGGCTCTGTTCTGAAATGTTCCAATGCGATTGCGGATGATCGTCTGGTTCCCGAACTCGAAACTGAGACGCAGATCTTCTTTGCCGGGCTCGAAGCAATAGGTCGGAAAAAGCCCTAGCGGCGCGAACGCCAATCTCTTGATGGGCTGCGAAAGCATGATGCACTCAAGGGGCACCTTACCTATGGTCTGTTTCCGGAGTTCGGCGTGCGAGCTATCTTCTTTCTCCAAAGCGATTGGCTTCACTGCCTGATCGCGTAGCAGCGCCAAAAGATAAGGCGGCGTGCCTGCACCTTTCGTGCGGTACTGCTTGTCAGCATCTCTCAATTCGGTTGCCTTGTACGTACTGATGTTGTACTCGCGGCGATCGTGACCCGGTGAAATCCACCATTCTTCGATGGTTCCGTCCCCTGCCGGCTTGCCTTTCTCATCGAAGAGGTGAACCGTGAGCTTCAGGTGCCATGGCTTGAGTGCCGCATCGTCCAGCGAGTAGCGTTGCTGGGCTGATTCCAACCGTGTTCGTAAAGCCATTGCGTCCTGCGCGAGACCAAGAGGGGTGGTGGCAAGCAAGATAAGAGTTGCGCCGATCCATTTCATGGTGAGATCTCTGATCGTAAGGCTGAATTTCTTTGTGTACTGCTGAACTACTCGTCGTAGTGCAACAGGCTGAACACGTCGTACTGCGGAAACTTCTCCCGCCCCTTCAGAAAGTCCAGCTCCACCGCAAACCCGAGCCCCGCAATCTCGCCGCCCAGTTGTCGCACCAGCTGCACCGTCGCCTGCATCGTGCCGCCGGTGGCGAGCAGGTCGTCGACGATCACGCAGCGCTGGCCCGGCTCAATCGCGTCGAGGTGAATCTCGAGTGAGTCGGCGCCGTACTCCAGGTCATAGCTCACGCGAGCCGTCTTCGCCGGCAGCTTGCGCGGCTTGCGCACCGGCACAAAGCCTGCGTTCAGGCGATAAGCCAGCGCCGGGCCGAAGATGAAGCCGCGCGCCTCAATGCCGAGCACCAAATCAATCTCGTCCGCAATGTAATGCGCGGCCAGCGCGTCGATCATCTGCGCAAAGCCGGTCTTGTCTTTCAGCAGCGTCGTAATGTCGTAGAACAGGATCCCCGGCTTGGGAAAGTCCGGCACTGTGCGGACGAGCTGTTTCAGAGGTTCACAGTTGAACTGCGGCTTCGGCTTCGAACTCACTACCACGCTCCTTCAATCTCGAATGACTTGAGCCCGGCGCCCTCGCTGTCCTCCAGCGTGTGCTCGATCACCTGATCGACGCGGCTTCCGCGCGAGCCCTTCTGCAGCGACAGCATCAGGTCCGTCAACTGGTCAGGCTCACCCGCAGCCAGAATCTCCACCGCGCCGTCGTCCGTGTTGCGCACCCATCCGCGCAGCCCTAGCTCGGCGGCCTCGCGATGCACGAACCACCGGAAGCCTACGCCCTGCACGCGGCCTTTGACCAGGAAGTGCTGGACCATAAGGGCAGTTTACCGTTCCCCCTGGCCTGCAGCAAAATCAACGGAATGTGAGGAGTGCCCAGTTTCAACTCCGACTGAAATACCAGATGCTAGCCAGAACTGTGGCGACGACAAGTAAGAAGATCACGGCGTGTATTACGTCCCGCTTTCGCTCGCCGGGATCAGTGGACCGGTAGACTACCTGCTTCCCGCGCCTTATCGTCGGCTTGTAAAAGGTAGGCACGATTTCGATTATGCGGCTTCAGTACTTCCGATGTGAAGCCACAGAACCTCGACCCTACTCAGGTGAATTCGAACGTGCGCCGGCGCCCGTCACGTCCATCTCCGGGTGGTGCGCGTAGTACATTGCGGCAATCGCCTCGTGCAGTTTCGAGGTCAGCGCGTCGGCATCTTTGGTGGTCAGCCCCGTGGTCGAGATCGGCTCGCCCACAATGAGCTTCAGCGGCCTTGGGCGCAGGCTGTACACGTGGATCGGCAGCAGCTCATAGGTGCCCGCCAGCGCCAGCGGGACCAGCGGCACTCCGGCGCGGATCGCCATAAATGCAGCGCCGGAGGCCGAGGTCTGCAGCCGTCCATCCACGGTTCGCGAGCCCTCCGGAAACACGAACAGCCGCATGCCGGAGCGAAGCGCTGAGACGCCGCGCAGCAGACCGGCAATCGCCGACCGCGAGCTGGAGGCGTCGATCGGCACCTGCCCGGAGCGCTTCAGATACCAGCCCACGAACGGCAGCTTCCACAATCCCTGTTTGGCCAGAATGCGGAACTGAAATGGCAGCTTGGCAAACACCACCGGCGTATCCATATAGCTGAGGTGGTTGGAGGCGTACACGGCCACCGTCGCATCCCGCAGCCGCTCGGCGTTCACCAGCTCCACCGGCGAGAGCGCAATGCGCAGCAGCGTCGCCGCCCACGCGCGCGCCACCAGGTGCTGCTGGCTGCCGTCGCGGTCCCACAGGCCGCAGATCAGCGACACTGTTCCAAACCCCGCGGTCGCCAGCGCCATCAGCGGAATGGCCACCACCATCGTGTACAGCCGATGCAGCAGACGGACGGAGTGGCCGGGCGCTTCGGTCCTGCTGGCCTGCTCGGGGGTGGCGGCGGATGGCATCGTCACCGCCATTGTAGCGGTGAGATGCTTCGCCGCTCTCGTTCCATCAACCGCGCAGTGCAAGCTCGCGCAACAGCCCCACCAGATAGATGGAGCCGGTGGCTAGAATGATGCCGCCGGGCGGCGTCAACTGGCGTGCAAGCTGCAAGGCTTCGGCCGGCGAAGCTGCGGAGTGCGCCGGAATCTCAAGCGCCCGCGCCGCCGCCTCCAGTTCTTCCAGCGAAGCGGCGCGGGCGTTGGGAATCGGAGTGAAGACGATCTGATGGGGAACGTGGCCGCCCTCGCCGGTCGAATCGAACAGCGGGAACAGGATGTGGCTGATCTCTTTGAGGTCCTTGTCGCGCAGGCAGGAAAACAGCAGCGTGCGCGGCTGTGTCTTCGGCATCCGGGCGATCGCAGCGCGCAGCGTCCACGCGCCGGCCGGGTTGTGAGCTACGTCCAGCAGCAGGTTCGGCGGCAGAAATTCCAGCCGTCCGGGCCACGCGGTCTGCGCGATGCCCTGCTCAATCTCATGCGCGGAGATCTCCGTAGGCAGCGCGGTTCGCAGCGCCACCGCCGCAGCGATGGCCAGCGCCAGGTTGCGCCGCTGGTGCTCACCGTAGAGCGGCGAACGCACATGGATGGTTTCGCCCGCAACCGTGAGGGTGTATTCGTTCGCGGGAAGGTGCAGCGTCTCGCCCCCGCCCTGCGCACTCGCTGCAGCCGCATGCTCTTCCGCCGTCAGTTCGCGTCCCGGCAGGTAATCCGCCGCGTTGATGCCGCGCACGTTCAGCGCCGTGGCCGCCTCGCCGATTGCCTGGTTCGCCTGCGGATGTTGCGGCAGCGTCACCAGCGTGCCGTCTTGGCGCAGGATGCCCGCTTTCTCGCGTGCAATCTCGGCGACGGTGTTGCCCAGGTACTCTTGGTGGTCCAGCGCGATGTCGGTAATCACCGAGAGCACCGGCTCCACAATGTTGGTTGCGTCCAGCCGTCCGCCCAGCCCCACCTCGAGCACCGCGATCTCCACCTGCCGCTCCGCGAAGTAGAGGAAGGCAAGCGCCGTCAGCCGCTCGAAGAAGCTTGGCTGCTGCGGAAGCCGGCCGTCGTTGACCAGCAGGCGCGCCGTCTCATCCACCTGAAAGTAGAGCCGCGCGAACTCTTCTTCGCCAATCTCGGCCAGTTCCACGCCGCAGGAGGAGGGATTCGAGGTGCGGATGCGTTCGGTCACGCGCGTCAGATGCGGCGAGGTATAGAGCCCCGTCCTCAACCCCGCTGCGCTGAGAATCGAGGCCAGCGTGGCAGCGGTGGATCCCTTGCCATTGGTCCCGGCAATCAGCACGGAAGGGAAGCGCTGCTGCGGATCGCCCAGTCCCGCGGCGAGCACGCGCATGTGCTCCAACTCAAACTTTCTACGCGAGGTACCCGGGGCAAGCTCCTGCACCAGCGCCTGCAGGTGCTCCATGGCCGCTGAGAACGACATGGAAATATTGTATGGCGCGGAACAAGCGGAAGAGATACGGCGAGCGGTGAAGTCTTAGGCGGTGGAGCTGAGGCGCTCGAGGACAGCTTTGCCAAGAAGCTGGATGGAGTGACGGTGTGCGTCCGAGGCGCCCGCGCGGGGAAGCCGCCGTGCCCATGCGTCCGCCTTCTTCCACATCTCCGCCGCCTCGGCCACGCGGCCCTCGCTCAGCAGCAGGGCGGCGCGCGACATCAGCCGTACATGGGTGCGCGGCGTGCGTGTCAGCGACTCGCGAGTCAGCATCCGATTCCACCAGCGTCGCGCGGTGGCGGAGTCGCGCCCCAGAAACGCATGCGCAAACACCAGCTCCGAATACCAGTGGTCTGCCGGCTCCAGCGCGGAGCGGCTGCAGAGGCTCTCCGCCTTCAGCAGCGCGGCGCGAGCCTCGCTGAGCTGCCCGCAATCGAGGTAGTGCGCGTACGCGCAGAGATGCATGTTGAGCTCGTCAGCGCCCCGCGCAATGGTCCCGGCGGCGAGCTCCGCGGTGGTCACATCGTAATCACGCGGCCGCAGTTCCGTGACTTTGGTGGCGTGGATCGCCGCAATCAGGCGGTGGTAATCGGCCCACAGGCCGTCGCGCCGCAGTTGATACAGCTTTGCGCCATCCGAGTAGGCCGAGCCCAGCTTGAACGGAATGAAATTGAGGAACGCAACCACCAGCGAGATCGTCGCGAAGTACGCCAGCACGCGCCATCCCCCTGCCCACCCATGTCCCGGAGCGTGCAGAATCGCAAACACCGCCAGCGCGCCGGTCAGCAGACTGGCGAGCGGTCCGGCGGCGACCTGCAGCAGCTTGCGGCGGCGGAAGTTCCTCATGTCCGCGGGCACCACAGCAGCGGCTCCCAGAAAAGACACCAAATCCATCGCGCGGAACTCAAACAGCCAGCGGCCGTCCTCCAGGGTCCAGCGGAACGGTCCGACGATGAACGCCACAACCTTCATCCGCATCAGCATCCCACTCAGCGCGTGCCCACCCTCGTGCAGGAACAGCACCAGCATCGTCGCGGCAAGGTACTGGATATAGATCACCGGCGAATTGTGCAGCGGCAGCCCATGGACAGCGGCCCACGTGGACCAGTGCGCCGTCCCTGCCACCGCTCCGGCTGCCGCGCCCAGCGCGGCCAGCTTGCTCGCGATCGCGGAGGTGCCGTCACCCGGCAGCGTCTCACTCACCGGCTTGGGAGCCTGACTCACGGCGGACTTGCGGCTGCCAAACAGCGCCAGCCCTGCATAGCCCAGCAGGGCAGCGGCCCACAGCGGCAGCACAAAATGATGGGGCGCAACGTAAGCGATCCCAAAGAGGCTCAGCAGAATCAGGAGGACGCTTGCGCCCAGCGCCCAGCGCCGCACAAAAACGCCAGAAGTCCCGATCTGCCAAGCGGCCGTCGCAAACACAGCAGCAAACCCGAGCGCGAACACCAACGTCAGGGGCAGCTCATGCCGGAGCGCCGCGCCAATCCCCAGTGCGAAGAACCACAGGCAGACGGCGGCAGCCAATCCGAATACTCCCGCGAAACTGAACCGGACTGTGCGCATCGTCAACTCGCGTTCTCCCTCCAGCCAACCAGCGCACCAAATGCGGAGCGCTCTTGCTGCGAAAGCACCAGAGTAGGTGACCATTGCGGCCGTAGCCATAGAACTTTCTGGGGAGAAAGAGCCACTTGCGGCCGCTTCCACCCCGGCGCACCTGATGGTTAGGATGCGCGAAGGCCGCTGCAGGACCACGCAATTCTCGCGATGCCCGGATAGCACAAAGGTTGCACGCCTGCCGCAAAGGTGGGATTTGGCATCGCCGGAAACACGCAGATAGTCGGAGAGAGCCTCTCACGCCGCGTCTTCCAGCGGCAGAGAAGAGGCGCAAGAGGAGATTGCGACTATGGAATCGACTGTCGTCTATGCATTTCTCGTAGTGGCGTGCGCGCCGCTCGTCGGCATCTGGCGCGCCCACGTATGGGCCAACAAGCACGGCCTTGTACTGCGCGCCGAGCCGGAAACCACCGAGCAGCAGGAACAGGCCGCCTAAACGCGCCTATCGGCATCTGCCGCGGACCCACTGCTCGTCGTTGATCGTCATCACCGGCCTGATCTCGATTGCGCCCTTCGCGCGCGCGCAGGGAGTCTGGGCGACCAGCTTCACAGCCTCCTCCAGATCGGCCGCCTCGATTAAGGAGAAACCGGCGAGGGGCAGTTGCGAGCCGCCAACTGGCTGCGCGGAGGTCTCCGGCGCACCATCCCAGGCGCGCACTGTCGTGACCTCCGGCTGCACCGCAGCCATCAGCGCTCCACGCTGCCGGAGCCTCTCATCGGCGGCCAGCATCGTGTCCTGCTCCTCTTTCGTGAGCGTCTTCCAGTCTTTCGCATCGCCGTAGGCGAGACATAGAAACTGCATACGAGCCACCTCTTCGTCTTAAGATGCCTTCCGCTCTCCAGGGCTCCAATCCGGACCGCGATCTTTGCTGGCCGTGTGCCGAGGTATCTTTAACAGGTGAGCCAAGAGCAGATTCGCGTTCAGTTACCGGATGGTTCCATCCGCAATGTTCCCCGTGGAACAACTCCGTTCGACATTGCCAACAGCATCTCGCCACGACTGGCCGCTGCAGTCGTGGTCGCGCGCGTGCGTCCCCTCACGCCGGTTGCCGCCGCCACTCCCAGCAGCGCCGATGCCGATGAGGCCAACTCCGAGAGCGCGATGTACACCGCAGGCGCCGGCAGCGAAGACGGCTCGCGTCTCGTCGACCTGCAGACCCCGCTCACCGAAGATGTCGAGCTGACGCTCCTGAAGGAGCAGGATGAGGCCGCGCTCAAGGTGCTGCGCCACTCCGCCGCGCACGTCATGGCCACCGCTGTCCTCGAGCTCTTCCCCGAAACCAAGCTCGGCCACGGCCCCGCCACCGAGAACGGCTTCTTCTACGACGTCTATCGCGAGACGCCCTTCACCGAGGCGGACCTCGCCGCCATCGAAGCGCGCATGGCCGAGGTCGTCGCGCGCGACGAGCCCTTCGTCCGCGTCGAAGAGCCGCGCGAAGAAGGCGTCGCCGAGTACTCGCAAAAAGGCGAGTTCATGAAGCTCTACTTCATCGAGAAGTTCACCCACCCCGGCGAGAGCATCTCGCTCTACAAAAACGGCAGCTTCACCGACTTCTGCCGCGGGCCGCACGTCCCCTCCACCGGAAAGGTAAAGGCATTCAAGCTCACCTCGCTCGCAGGCGCCTATTGGCTCGGCGACGAGAAGAACAAGCAGCTCCAGCGCCTCTACGGCACCGCCTTCTTCAACGCCAAGGATCTCGACGCGCACTTCAAGCGCCTCGAGGAGATCAAGGCGCGCGACCATCGCGTGCTCGGCAAGCAGCTCGACCTGTTCTCCATTCAGGAGGTCGCCGGCGCCGGCCTGATCTTCTGGCACCCCAAGGGCGGCCTCATCCGCAAGACCATGGAAGACTGGATGCGCGAAGAGTGCATTCGCCGCGGCTACCAGATGGTGTTCACCCCGCACATCATGCGTCGCGAGCTGTGGAAGATCAGCGGACACGAGGGCTACTACAGCGAGAACATGTATCCGCCCATGGAGCTGGACGACGCCGAGTACCGGCTGAAGCCCATGAACTGCCCGGGCCACATCCTCATCTATAAGAGCTCGCCCAAAAGCTATCGCGATCTGCCCCAGCGCTACGCGGAGCTCGGCAATGTCTACCGGTATGAGCGCTCCGGCACCATGCATGGCCTGCTGCGTGTCCGCGGCTTCACCCAGGACGATGCCCACATCTTCTGCACGCCGGAGCAGATTGAGGACGAGGTGGTCGCCTGCATCGACTTCGCACAGGCGGTGCTCGATACCTTCGGCTTCAAGGAGTTCAAGGTCGAGCTCTCCACCTGGGATCCCGCCAAGCCCAAGGACTACACCGGCTCGCCCGAACACTGGAACCAGGCCATCGAATCCCTCAAGCACGCGCTGGATCGCAGGTCCATCCCCTACCGCACCATCCCCGGCGAGGCCGCCTTCTACGGCCCCAAAATCGACATCAAGCTGGTCGATGTCCTCGGCCGCATGTGGCAGCTCTCCACCGTGCAGTTCGACTTCAACCTTCCGGCGCGCTTCGAACTCGAGTACAAGGGCGAGGATGGCGAAATGCACCGGCCCGTCATGGTGCACCGCGCCCTCTTCGGCTCCGTCGAGCGCTTCTTCGGTGTGCTCATCGAGCACTACGCCGGCGCTTTCCCCTTCTGGCTCGCACCGGTGCAGGTGGGCCTCGTCCCCATCTCCAGCGAGAAGCACATGGCGTACGCCGAACAGGTGAAGCGCGAGTTGGAGGCTGCGGGTCTGCGCGTCGAGCTCGACCACCGCAACGAGAAGATGAACGCCAAAATCCGCGACTTCGGCCTGCAGAAGGTGCCGTTCATCCTCGTGCTCGGCGACAAGGAGTCGCAGTCCGGCAGCGTCAGCGTGCGCACCCGCGGCAAAGGCGACCAGGGCAGCACGCCCCTCGCGGAGTTCATTGCCCGCGCCAAACAACTCCGCGACCACCATGCCATGGAGCTCTAGTTGCAAACTGTATTGCTCGAAAAGATCGCGGCGCCACCCGAGCGCTGCCACGGCCATCATTCGCCTCTCACTCTCCCGTAACCGAGATCCGGTGCGGAACCACCGGCGAAATCCTGGGGTGTTTGGCTAGGTAAGCGGTCATCGCGTCCAGGTCGACCGCACCCACCCGCCGATCGGTGCCCTGCCGCAGGATGTAGAACTGGTCGCCCCCATCCGCCAGCAGGCTGTTGAGTGTAACTCTGTAGCGAGCCGACGGATTCACCGGCACGCCACCGATGCGAATGCTTGCAGGATCGACCTTGTGGCACGCCGGAGCGTTCTTATTCCACGCGTAGGAAAATCCCTCAGAGACTTCCAGCGTGCGGTCGGTCCTCGGGATCTCTCGATCCGGGGTGGGCGAGCCCAGGGCGCAGCCTTTGAATTGTTCCTCCAGCAGAATCCGGATCTGGTCCCCAGTGAGGGTCAGGGTGACAAGATTGTTCTGGAAGGGCTGAGCGCTGAAAAGCTCGCCGTAAGTGACCTTGCCTGCAGGGATCCCCGCGGCCGGCGACTCATAGGGAAGGCCCGCACGGATCCCTCCCGCGTTGGCGAAAGCAACGACGGCGCCGCCTTTGGCGGATGGCCTGGTAAATTCGAGCTGCGCGTCGGCGATCAGGTCGCCCATGGGGCTTTCTCCGGAAGCCGCCTCGGTTTTTGGTATCGCCGCCGCAATGGAGCCGACAACACGGTTGACGATGGGTGCGGCAAGAGCGGCATAACGATCCACGATGTGCTGAATCGCAGGATCCGGTTGAATTTCAGGATTGGTCCGATCGACCAGGATGTTGTGCGTGACGATGTGGGTTAGGTGGCGTGTCTGCTTACTGATGGTGAGATCGACATCCGTCAGGACGCGTCCGTAGGCGGCGGCGCTCGTGACGGGTATGTTGCGGCCGGCGCGGTTGGGCAGTGAGCACACATAGGCTTCGTGAGTGTGCGCGGAGAGGACCAGGTCGATCGCGTTGTCCAGCTTGGAGACGATCGAACGAATCGCCGTGCCCTCCATATCTCCAGCGCAGCCGTTAATATCGCGCGATCCTGTTCCGGACTGCAGGCCGCCCTGGTGCAGCAGTACAACGAAGGCGGCAATGCCCTGCGGATGCAACTTGCGGACGATGGCGTTGATGGTGGTGGCCTCGTCCGCAAAGCGCAGGCCCTTGATATTCTCGGGGACCACGATGGTGGGCGTTTCTTTTAGCGTCAGCCCAATGAAGGCGATTTTGAGGCCGTCGAAGGTCTTAATCAGATATGGCGGGAAGATGGTCTTGCCGGATGCGTCGTACACATTGGCTGCGAGATACCGGAACTTCGCGCCTTCGAACGGGACGTGTGTGCCGACGAATGCACCCTTGCAGGAGTTGGGGTCATTTGGAATGCAGCCGCCGCGCTGTTTGCGCTGAAGTTCAGCGATACCCTGATCGAACTCGTGGTTGCCGACCGCGTTGATGCCGAGGCCAATGCGGTTCATCACCTCGACGGTTCCCTCGTCGTGGAAGAGTGTGGAGACGAGAGGGGCGGCACCGGTAAGATCCCCGGACGATACGACCACGTGGAGCGGGTTCTCGCTTTTCAGTCGGGCGACGTAGCCGGCGAAGTAGTCTGCGCCGCCAACGGGAACCTGCGGGCCGGTGGGGGTGGCCCGAAATTCCCCCGGGGATTGCAGGTTTCCGTGAAAATCGTTGAACGCGATGATTTTTACGGTGACGTCCTGCGCGTGCAGGGCCGCAGACAGGAAAATGAGAAGACCAATGCTTCGGACGACTCGTTGCACTGCGGTTCCCTCCTGCTGTTCTCAATGTATCTCGTCACGGATGGCTCGTATGGGCCCTCGGCGGCTGGCATCCGCCGCAATATGGACCCCACTCCCGCGCGTCCCCTCCACGCACCGCAGCATCTAACCCTGCAGACTGGTGTCAGCAGTCGCCCGCCGCACCGCATGCATCCGGAACACATGTTTGTCCTCGAGGACTCCACCCACATCGCCGCGCCGCTTGAGCGCGTCTTCCTGCTCTCATGCTCGCTGGCCATCGTGGAGCGCGAACTCGGCATGCATCCCGTCGCCGGCCCCGACTCCAATCGCACTGCAGGCCTCGCCACCGCCGGCGACCGCATCCGTTGGGAGGGATGGCAGCTCGGCTTCTGGAACTACCACGTCTCCCTCATCTCCGCGTACCGCCCCTGCGAGTTCTTCCAGGACACCATGCTCGCGGGGCGCTTCCGCTTCTTCCAGCACGACCATAGCTTCACCGCCGCCGGCGCCGAGGTGCTGCTCAAGGACACCGTTCGCTTCTCCATGCCCTGGGGGTGGGCCGGGCAGCTCGCCGGACGATTCATCCTCGCTCCGCACATCGCCGCTCTCATGCGCCGCCGCTTCGCACTGCTCAAGCGCATCGCCGAATCCGACGAGTGGCGCGCCTACCTGCCCGACGCGGCCTGACAAAAAATAAGAGAGGAGCCGCTGGGCTCCTCTCGGATCTGCACCTGCAATCCCAGCCGTCAGGCGGCCAGGTCGTTGCCCGTCGAATCGAAGCTGTTCACCAGCCGTGCCGCCACGGCCGGCAGTCCAAATAGCGCCACCACGGTCAGCGCCGTCGAAGCCAGATCGTTGCGGTAGAACGGAATTCCCGCCACATAGCTTTGGCCCAGCCCCGCCAGCGTATGCGAGTACATGCCGTCCATCCATACCGAAAAATTCGAAATCAGGAAAAACGAAGTGGGCGTGGCAACGGCTGCGGCCGCGACGCGCACGGGCGTCACCTTGCGCAGCAGCCCCATGCTCATCACGCAGACTCCCACATACCAGGCCCAGGTCAGCAGATACGACGAAGCGCGAAACGGATGGCCGTAGCCATACACCGTCAGCCAGTAGTCGGTCGCCATCAGCGCTGCCAGCACGCCCGCAATCTGCATCGCCGCGCGCCGGGGCGAGCCCGACCTCATGCGCGATCCAACAAACAGCAGGCATCCGCCCAGCAGGGAGAAGCCCCAGCTCTGCTGGTGAAACGCCACAGGAACGACGCGACTGAGAACGGCGAGCACAAGAACAAAAATGGCAGACATAGACGAAACGACCTCTCGGGGGAGAAAAACCCTGCAGACTTTGATTGTCCCGTCTCACGGCTGCGGGGTCAACTGCCGCCCTCGCACATGCATCGTTACTGCACCCTATCCTTCCATCACCACCACCGCCAGCGCCGTCTCCTTCGAGTGTGTCAGGCTCAGCGAGATCCGCGTCACCCCCATCTGCCGTGCCCGCTCCGCCGCCCGCCCATGCAGCGCCAGCCGCGGAGCCTCTCCCGCCGCCCGAACCACCTCCAGCTCCTTCCAGCTGATCCCCCGGCTGATGCCCGTTCCCAGCGCCTTCGCCCCCGCCTCTTTCGCCGCGAACCGCGCCGCAAAGCTCTGCGCCGCGCTCTTGTTCCGGCTCTGGCAGTAGGCAATCTCCCCGGCCGTATACACGCGCCTCAGGAAATGATCGCCGAATCGCTCCATGGAGCGGGCAATCCGCGGAATTTCGGCAATGTCGGTGCCCAGACCCAGGATCATGGCTCAGAATTCAGCTTAGCCGCCCCGCACGAATTGCAGCAAAGTATTGATGCTGCTGGATTCCGCCTGAAACTCCAGACCCCGAATGAGCATCCATTCTTCTTATATGCTGCAAATCCCGTACAGCCCCTCCGAAGTCTCCGCTCCGGGTGGGAATGATACCCTCTGAAAGCAAAGGCATTTTGCTTCAGATCGTGCGTTTTCAAACGCCGGACCCTCGGCTTGTGGTCCGGCGACAGACTCAAATTGAGAGCAACTGAGGAGATTTATGCCCAGCCAGCAGGAAGTCCGGTGGTCGCAACTGAAGGTCGGCGTGATCGTTCTGATCTCCGTCGTCATTCTGACCACTCTGCTGTTCCTCCTCACCAGTTCCTCCGGCATGAGTCTGTTCTCGCACAAGCTCACCATCACCACCTATTTTGAGAACGCCGCCGGCCTTCGTCCCGGAGCCGCCGTCAATCTGCAGGGCGTCACCATCGGCACCGTCAAAAGCGTCACCGTCACCAGCGCGCACGATCGCAAGCTCACCCCGGTCCAGGTCATCATGAAGATCGACCCCAAGTACCAGGCCGACCTGCACAAAGACTCCAAAGCCGCGCTCAGTACTGTCGGCGTCCTCGGCGACACCATCGTCGACATCAACAGCCAGGTCGCCAACGGCCCCATGCTCCGCGACGGCGACGAGCTCACCACCGAAGAAACCCCCAGCATTCAGGATGTCGTCAAGGCCAGCCAGGGCACCATCGAGAACGTCAATGTCCTCATCGCCCACATGAACAACATCGTGGACGCCATGCAGTCCGGCAAGGGCTCCGTCGGCCAGCTCATCAACAACCCCGGCCTCTATAACAAATTCGACGCCGCCGCCGGCGAGATCCAGAAGCTCACCGCCAAGCTCAACTCCAACGACAACACCGTCGGCAAGCTGTTCAACGACAACGGCGAGATGTACAACCGCCTCAACGACGTCGTCGGCCGCGTCGACACCATGACCCAGGGCCTCCAGTCCGGCAAGGGCACCGCCGGCAAGCTGCTCACCGACGAGACCGTCTACAACAACCTCAATCAGTCCCTCGCCAACCTCAATAGCATCCTCGCCGACGCGCAGGCGGGCAAGGGCTCCGCCGGTATGCTGCTCAAGGACCCCGCCTTCGCCCGCAGCCTCGACGACACCCTGCAGAAGACCGACGCCCTCATCACCGGCATCAACGCCGGCCAGGGCACGCTCGGCAAACTGGCCAAGGACGACGCCGCGTACAGCAATCTCAACAAGCTGCTCACCGAAAGCACCAGCCTCGTCACCACCATCCGCCAGGACCCCAAGAAGTACCTGACCATCCACCTCAAAATCTTCTAGGCCGCCCGAGCTCCCCCGAACCGCCCAACTTTCCCTATACTGGGGTGCGCTCCCTCGGGCAGTCTGCGGACCCGTCCGCCCTAAGCCCACGAGCGCCACCACCGAATTTCAGGAGAGAGTCACCATGCGCATTCTCGGACGAACAAGCCTCATTGCCGTACCGTTGCTGTTGAGCCTTGCCTCCGTCGCCTATGCCGCGGACGTCCTCATCGTCGACGCCAAGTCCTCGCCGGAAAGCCTCACCGTCGCCCCCGGCGGAGTCGTCATCGTCGGCAGCGCCAGCACGCCCTTCGTCTACAAGCTCGCTCCCCAGGCCACCACCGCGGAGAAATTCATCGACGCCAGCGCCGAGGGCCCCGGCACCTTCTTCTTCGGCATGCTCGCCGACCCCGCCAACAAAACTCTGTGGACGTGCCAGCTCACCCCCGTCGCCGGCGCCACTCCGCCGCGCCGCCACACCGCGCTGCGCAGCTTCGACCTCCAGAGCGCCGCGCCGAAAATCCGTTGGGACCTGCCCGGCGACAACAACGTCTGCAACGACTTCGCCTTCGGTCCTGACCGCGCCCTCTACATTACCGACACCGGCAACGCCAAAATCTACCGCCTGGCCCCCGGCAGCTCCACCGCGGAGCTCTTCATCGAAGATCCCGCGCTCCGCGGCATCGACGGCATCACCTTCCTCGACGGCACCCTCTACGTCAACAGCGTCTTCGCCAACAAAATCTTCCGCATCCCCGTCACCGGCGGCAAAGCCGGCGAGCCCGTAGAGATCACGCTCGATCAGCCCATCAAGGGCCCCGACGGCATGCGCTCCGCCAACGGCCGCCTCTTCGTCGCGGAAAACGGCGCCGGCAAAATCAGCGCCATCAAAATCGATGGCGACAAGGGCACCGTCACCGTCCTCAAAGACGGCCTCCAAACCCCCACCGGCATCCAGCCCGCCGGCGACACCCTCTGGTTCACCGAGCGCGCCACCGGCAAAGTCATGTCCATCCCCATGCCCAAATAAGACTCCGCGCCGGAAAAGAGCGCCGATGGCTTCAAACATCGGTGTTCGCCTTGCTTAAGGGCACGGCTTTAGCCGTGCCACCACGGCCGCCTTGCTTAAGGGCACGGCTTCAGCCGTGCCACGACGGCCCGCCGACGAACGGGGCTTTAGCCCCGGAGGGCCGAACCCAGTTCATTGGCTTATCGCCGCGCGACCTCACGCGTTTCTTTCCATACTCGCTGGACACTGGAAACAACGAGATCGGGTCGCTCCTTCTGGATTTGGTGGCCGCTTCCCACGGCAGTCACTCGCGATCCTGCCGTAGAGAGGCGCGTCAAGGCGTCCTGGCCCCTTTCAAACTCGGGTAAGAACTCAGCTGAATTCTTCGCAGGGTCCTCCGAGATCACAATCAGCGGCATACTCCCAAGCGAGTGGACGGATCCAGCTTCCGTGGCACTTTCTTCCCACATGCTCCGGCATTCCGCGATCGTCTCTCGGATCCACGACATGTCGCATTCAACCGTTCTCAGTTGAGCCATCAGCTCCGGCGTGCCGACGCCGCACTGGCCTAGGGCTCTGGGCAGCCCGAAGCGCATGGCATACTCCTCCCGCTCAAGACTTCTGCGCCACTCCGAAAGGGATGTCTTCAGTTTCGGCAGGCGATTCGCGAGATCAGGATGTGCCGAGTCGACCAGCACCATTCCCTTCACCTCCTCCGGATGAAGGCCCGCATAAATCAGCACATCGAAGCCGCCCATCGAGTGCCCAACCAAAATCAGTGGCGGCTGAATCCCCGCGTTGTGCAGCAGAGTGTGTAACTCATTGGCGAAGATCTTGCTGTCTCGGGAGTATGGACTTGGGTCGCTCCATCCCAGTCCAGCGCGATCGTAAGAACAAACGCGCGTGAACCCGGCAATCTGGGGCTGAACTTTGAACCAGGAAAGAGACGAGTCCGACAGTCCTGAATCGAGAATCACCGTCGGAGATCCCTGTCCGGTGCAATCGAGATGCATCCGATATCCACCCACATCCACCAGCCTGCCCGGTGCAGGGTTATCCCGCAGATCGCGCCTGTGCGACATCCATTGATACGTCGCCCCAACCATCAGAACGCAGAACACAAAGCCGCCCACCCACCCAATCAGGCGCAACGCAGACGCGGCTCTTGAACGATCTCGCATACGGTTGTTCCGACAATCATGGACTACTCACGTTCACAAGCCAACCACCCGCCCTGCAACGTCAAGCCCGAACTGCTGAATCCTGGCACAATCGGGGCTTTACCCCCGGAGGGTTTCGATTCCGCGCGGAAATTCAGAGCCCACGACGTTTCTTTCGCCAGCTTTATCGAGGGGAATAATGCCGCAGTCCAGAAGAAACCTCGCCGTGGCATCGAATTCCGGCGGGATATTCGTAGGATCATCGGAGGACCCGGCCGGAACGAAAACAACCATTCCTTGGCGGGCGCGGGTTAGGAGGACTCGATACGCATTCTGTCGATAAGTTCGCTTTTCTGCGCGTTTGATCTCCGTCCATTTAGATGGAGTTCCGTGCCTCAGTGACCGAAGGCTCCAATGGTTCGCAGAACTCCAGACCATGTCGCCGCCCCAGCAGAGACCAATCCAATCGAGTTCAAGACCTTGAATCTCAAATTCAGTAGCGAATACTTCGCATTGATGGCTTGATCGAATGTCTGAGGCATCTGCCAGATACCAGTGCTCCCAGGGGTATTCTGCGTGAAAAGAAGAGCTTGGCTCCAGCCCTTCGGCACGGAGCCGCGCCGCGCCGGAGGAACCGACCAAACCTTCGCGAGTCGCGCCTACTCGTTGCTTGCGCAACATCGCGCGGGTTTCGCTAAGACTTCGCGAAAGAAAAATGGGGAACCGCTCGGTAATTTTAATGGCTCGGGCTTCTTCGGCTTCGCCAGCGATCACGTGGTTTACCCACGTCGCAAGGTTCTCGGCACGTAGGCTCCGATTGGATGTGCGAAGGTGCAAATGTGGATTCGTTGTGATCTGGTGATCAGTCGGGTTTTCAAAAAGTCTATGTCCCGCAGTCGAAGGGCCTCCCTCTAAGACCTCGGGCGATGCGTAGATAATCCAGTTCTTCTGAGTTGCGGCGAGGGCTCGCCCCCACTCCTCCAATCCCGCTTCACCGTCATTGATCTCCTGGCCACCACCGACGAGTGCAATCACGATCGACCAGTCTTCGTGCCGTTCCATGATCCGAAGAAGCATGTCGGGTTCAGAGTAACCTCGTTTAAACTTCTTCAAATTCTGGGCTTGATTCCACGCCCGCTGCGCTTCGTCGAAGATGATGGCGTGATTCGAAGGGGCCCCAACGTTGTCCTGAGTCTGGTACCGAGCGAATACGTGGACGTTTTCGATGAGGGTGCGGGCATGCTGCTTCGCTTCTAGGGCTCTTACGCCGCGGCGCATCGCTTCTTGTGTGAATAGGTGCTGTAGCACCTTCACTAAGGGCCCATTACCGCTCATGAAGTGGATAGGATCCGCCGTATTTTCTTCCGAATGAGCAAGGCTTAAGCCGACGAGTGTCTTCCCAGAACCGGGAACACCGGTGAGGAAGCAAATGGCGTGGTGTTTTTCAGATCTCGCTAAATGGACGTATTCCTGAATGGTCTTCCGGATGTCTTCGATCTCGTGCTCGGATGCTTCGGAATGAGCGATCTCTCGAATAGAGAGGCCAGTACTAAGCGCGGTCGCGGCCTGGATGATGGTTGGAATGGGCAGGTAGGGGCTTTCGTCAAAAGTGCTTGCTTGGCGCTGCCCGTCTCCATGCCGGTCAATATTGAGCAAAACATCAGCTAGGCTGGACCACGAACTCGGCGTGACGGGAGCGATCCAGTAGCTTGCAAGTTGAGGGAAGAATTCTCGTTGGTTCAGTTGGACTAAATTAAGGGCCGGCGCTGCCGCACTTACGGCGATTGGGAGGATCCGCCGTTCCGCGGAGTCCTTATGGAAGTAGTGAAGTAGAAGCGCATACTCTTCAAGCTGCAACCGTGCCACAGAGCCGATGTCGCCTGTTTTAGCTTCCAAAACAACGACGGCGTCTCTTATTAATAAGATGACGTCGATCCGCCGTTCCTTTCGAGGGATTGAAAATTCCAGCAAAATACCCCATAGAGCAGCTGCAGAATTTAGCTGAACGCAAGTAGCGAGGCAGTCGCGTAGAGAGCGAATGTCGCGCTCCCAAGCCAAGGTCTGATCGGAATATTGAGTTGTGTATCCTCGATAGGCATACGACGCTGCGAGGTTCGCAAGCAACTCACCGTCCGACATTGCAAGGAACTCCTCAACAGTTGCATTGAAAAAAGAGGCCATCGAAAAGCCATCATAGCAACCTGCCCAACCGCGGACTCCCTGCGCCAACGGAATAGCTGGAATATTGTGTCCTGCGATTTACTCTCTGAAAATCATCCACTTACCTCTTGTCCATGCCCAAAATCCTTGACACGGATGAGACACTTAAATCAGGGAAGGAACGTCAGAAGGCCCGGCATCGCGCCGGGCCTGCCTCTATTAACTCGAGAGTGACTCCCCTCCCGTAAGTTCCATGTTTGCAACAGCGACAGTTAACCAGAAAGGGACTCCCATCGGCTAAGTCCAATTGCATCAACAAAACCGCAGAGACACACCCGGGGGTAACCCCTAGACGTTGATGGCCTTGCCCTCCACCGACGAGAACGCATCCAGCAGCGCCTCGGCCACCGTCGGATGAGCGTGGATGGTGAACATCATCTCCTCCACCGTCGCTTCCAGCTCAATCGCGGTCACCGCCTCGGCGATGATCTCCGTCGCCGCCGGCCCGATGATGTGGACGCCCAGCACCTCGCCGTACTTCGCGTCCGCGACCACCTTCACGAAACCGTCGTGAGCGTCTAGGATCGTAGCCTTCGAGTTCCCCACGAACGGGAACTTGCCGACCTTCACCTGGTAGCCCTTCTCCTTCGCCTGCGCCTCCGTCAGTCCCACGCTCGCGATCTGCGGCTCGCAGTAAGTGCAGCCCGGAATGCGCGCCCGGTTTACCGCCTTCGCATACTTCCCGGCGATCCGCGCCGCGACCACCAGCCCGGCCATCGCGCCCACATGCGCGAGCTGCGGCAGCCCGCCGACGATGTCGCCCACGGCGTAGATGCCCGGCTCCGTCGTCTCCATCCACTCGTTCGTCATCACGAACCCGCGGTCAGGTTTGATGTTCGTCTTCTCAAGACCGACGTCGTAGGTCCGCGGAGCGCGACCCACGGCGACCAGCACCTTCTCCGCCTGCTTCGACTGAGCCTTGCCGTTCGAGTCCACCCAGCTCACCAGCGCGCCCTGCTTGTTCTTCTCGATCTTCGTATCCTTGATCGAAAGGTTCACCTCGATGCCGCGCTTCTTGTACTGCCGCAGCAGCTCCTTGGAGATCTCCTCATCCTCCACCGGCACAATGCGAGGAAGCATTTCGAGAATCGTCACCTCGGCGCCGAAGCTCTGGAACACCGACGCGAACTCCACACCCACCGCGCCCGAGCCGATGACCACCAGCGACTTCGGCATCTCCGCGATCTTCAGAATTTCGTAGTTGGTCAGAATCGTGTCGTCGGCCTTGTAGCCCGGCAGCATGCGCGCGTCGGATCCGGTCGCCAGCACCAGCTTCTTTCCCTTCACCGTCTGCGCCTTGCCATCCGCGCCCTTCACCTCGACCGAGTGAACGCCGTCCTTCGCCGCCCCGGTCAGCCGCCCGTAACCTTTAAAGGTGGTGATCTTGTTCTTCTTCATCAGAAAGTCGAGGCCCTTCGTGTGCCGCGTGATCACGTCATCCTTCCGCGCCAGCACCCCCTTCCAGTCGACCTTCCGGCCCTCGACGCCGGTGATCCCGTAGCGATCGGCGTGCTTCAGGTGATCCCACAGCTCCGCCGAGAACAGCATCGCCTTCGTCGGAATGCATCCCCACAGCAGGCAGGTGCCGCCCAGCCGGTCGTTGGCGTCAATCAGCGCGACCTTCAAACCATACTGAGCGCAGCGAATGCCGCACGTATACCCGGCAGGCCCGCCGCCCACCACCACCACATCGAAGATTGTCTCGGCCAACGGACTCGGCTCCCATCCAACAAAATTTGCTTGTACTTTCGATTTTACGCTCGGCCGGAACGCGGCGCCGCGCTCTCGATCCGCTCTCGAAGCGCCGTCTGGTACGCGCGCTCATCCCGCTCCGAAAACGTGACGAGCTCGATCCGCTCGTACGCTCCGGGATTCGCGGCCACATAATCGCCCAGCGCCGCGACAGCAACCCGGCTCGCCTCGGCTACCGGGTAGCCATACGCTCCCGTTGAGATGGAAGGGAACGCGATGCTGCGGCAGCCATGCTCCGCTCCGACCTCCAGGCTGGCGGTGTAGCAGCTTGCCAGCAGCTCCGGCTCACGGCCGCCATGCTGCCCATACACGGGGGCCGACGGTGTGGATGATGAACTTCACCTGGCGGATGTTGTAGGCGCGCGTGAGCTTGGCCTCGCCGGTGCGCGCTCCCCCAAGCGTGCGGCATTCGGCCAGCAGCTCCGGACCGGCGGCACGGTGGATCGCACCGTCCACTCCGCCGCCGCCCAGCAGCGAGCGGTTGGCCGCGTTGACGATGGCGTCCACCGCGCGCTGGGTAATGTCTCCGCGAACGACGCTGATCCTCGTGTCCTCCATCGCGACCTCCGAGCGAAGTGCTCCGCTAAACCTGCTGAAGATCTTCGATGCCGACCGGCGGCAGGTATACGCCAATCTCCCGCCGATGCCACCACGCCCCGCTCGCCCGCTTCTCCTCCGGCGTGGTGTATCGATAAAGAAAGAGCACCGCGCGAATCCGCGCCGGCGCGGTCCCGACGAACGGATTCGATCCCATCAGCCTCAGAATGGCGCGATCGTTCGTGAGCAGCCGCTGGATGAAGCGCAGGAACCATACCTCATACTGCGAGGCGCGGATGCCGCGCGGCGTGACTCTGATCCCGAACGGAATAAACCAGACCAGCCAATCTAGCCGCAGGTGCCAGGGTGCGATCTGCGGCGGCCGCCGCATGGGGTCGCCCGGCTTGGCACGGAACTCATACTCGCGCCACTCGGTGGCAGGAGTCACAACGGCATCGCCGGTCCCCTGAATCACCAGCTCGTACCGCTCTTTGCTCACCGACCCAAAGGCACCATACGAATTCACCAGGTGCCAAGGGTTATAGCTGCGGTTCATGGCCTGGTGAGGAGATATCAGATTGCGTGCCGGCTGGATGCTCATCAGCAGCGTCGCCAGTGCCACGCCCCAGAGCAGCACCTCGAACCACAGCGGCTGCGGAGCGAGCGCACCCGCAGCCTGCCATCCCAGAGATTGGTCACTGAGCGCGGTGAAGCCGAGCACGACCGTCAGCCAGTTCAGCCAGGAGTAGTTGCCGCTGACAATCAGGATGAGCTGCTGCAGAATGCAGAACGCTCCGCAGATGGCGGAGACAGGTTGGGGCGCAAACAGTCCGACCGGAGCTACCACCTGAACGAAATGGCTAAAGGCCGCGGAGAACCGGTGTACCGGTCTGGGCAGGTGGTGGAAGTACCAGCTCAGCGGATTCGGCAGCGGCTGAGTCTCGTAGTGGTAGTACATGCAGGTCAGGTCGCGCCAGCACTGGTCGTGCCGGAGCTTGATCAACCCGGCTCCCATTTCCGTGCGGAAGAGCATCCAGCGCAGAATCAGAACCGGCAGCACCGAGGGCGCCAACCAGCGCGGACCGAGGAACGCAGTAAAGAAGCCCGCCTCAATCAGCATGGATTCCCAGCCGAATCCGTAGAAGCGATTCCCAGCGTTCACGACGGACAGGTAGAGGAACCAGAGTACGAGCCAGGCCGCGATGGAAACCCAGATCGGCCCGCGCTCAGTGAAACCCAGCAGCGCACAGGCGGCAAGAATCGTTCCGGTCCAGCCCACCGCATCCAGCAGCCGGTCGGAGTACTTCCAGGCGAACAGCCCGGGCGCATTCGCAAAGCGGACACCACGCAGATACTCGGGCACCGGCAGCAGGCCGTGCTCCCCGAGCAAAGGCTTGAACTGCCGCAGCACGACCAGGAAAGCAATCAGGTAGATTGCCGCCATGCCTCGCTGGACCAGCAGGCGAATCAAGATGACGTCGCCAAAGTATGAATGCATGACAACGCAGCCTCAGTCGGTTCGATGGCGGCACAGGGAGGAACGTGGCCGCAGGCAGCTAGGAAGAATTCCCTTGTGGATCCGCGTCTTTCGCGGGCTCAATCAGTGCGCGCGTTTTAATCTCCCATTCCACGTCGCAGTGGGGACAGCGGCACACGTAGTTGCGGGGTCGAAGAACTTCGCTGGCAAGGATCTCGCGTCCGCACGCAGGACAGATGTCTGAGGTCACGAGATCGGAATAGGAATATTTTCGACGCATGTTTCTCGAGTGGGATGCCGCAATCGCATATCGCGATCTCAACTACAAACCTTCGTCGCGATCCGTTCCGACGATTCGATCGCTTAACGAAGATGCTCTCTCGACTGCGAAGCTTTTCGCGGCGCGTGGGCGTTTGTAGAACGGTGCCGCCGGTACAAAAAAAGTTTCGTTTCCCATTCGATTTTTCTTGACACTGAAATTCGACAAATCTATACCTTCGTTAGCTGCAAGTTTGCAACTGCAGCATCGATGTTCAATCGATAGGGAGAATAGGCAAAATGGCAACCAAGAAAGCAGCGAAGAAGGCAGCCAAGAAGACCGCGAAGAAGAAGAAGTAAATCCAACCAAGGCAAAGCAAGACGGGGGACGCTCGATGCGTCCCCCGTTCTGCGTCTGGTCACTGTTCATGCGCTGTTTCGCACTCCTTCGATCATGGCGTGGAAGCGCCGCGTGTTGCATTCTTGGGTGTCGAGAGATAGCCGCTCACCTTGTTCTTTTCGATGTTGTTCACCACGATCTCAAACAGCACGGGGTCCTTGCCGCTGTAGAACTGAACCGGCTCGTCCAGGTTCTTATCCTTCTTGTCGATGTTCCGATCATCGGCGGAGACGTTCAGGGTATAGCGCGAGTGCTTCTGGTCCACCTTCTTGAGCTGTAGCTTCACGGTGGAGAGCAGCGTGGGCTGCGCGCCCTTCTGCAGGGTGAACTCGTAATAGTTGCGGTCGCCCCGGTGCTTCAACTGCTCCAGCTCCGAGTGATTGGTTGCGATCAGGCCGCTCATCACTCCGGCGTCGCCGACCGCGCGCTGCAGTTGCGTCTTCGTCGTCTCGAGGTCAGACCGGGTAGCGGCCACATCTGTCTTCACGCCGCCTACATCCTTCTTGACGGTGGCGACATCGGTGGAGACGGCGCCGATCTGCTTCTCGGCGGCCTGCTGCTGCTCCAGCAGCCGTGCCGTCTCAGCGCTCTGTGCGCGCTGCGTCGCCATGATCGCTTCCGCGCGCGCCTGAATCTGTTGCTGAGTGGAGCCGACGTTCCGGCTCAGGGTCTCGGAGGTGGCGGTGAGGCGAGCATTGGTGCTCTCAAGCCGCTCGGTCAGGACGGCATTCTGCTGGTTCGCGTCCGCAAGCTTCTGCTCGCTTGCTTTGACGCGGCCCTGCAGCCGGTAGCACCAGAACATGGACCCGGCGCCCAGGAGAAGGCAAAGTGCGAGCGCACCCAGCAGGGCGTTGGAAATATTTCGTTCGGGGGTGACGGTATCGGTTTCGATCATCTTGCTTTTCAGCACACTTTCCGCCCTGGCGGACTGCCGCGGGCTCTAGAGCTGGATTGCAACTATATAGCTGAATATAGTCCTGCCCGGCCGCAGACTGTGGCATCGTCTTGCTCAGGAACCCGCGGCCATCGCGGGCCGGGGGGAACCTTTCGTGACAATGCTTTCTTCGCTGCGCTATAACCGATGTGTATCGTCATTTCGGGTTGGAAGAAGGTCTTGTACATGGCAGCTTCGGCGGCACCCCCCGTAAAGGGTCTTGAAGGCATCGTTGCAACGAAGTCCTCCATCTGTTGGATCGATGGGACCGCTGGGGTGCTCGCCTATCGCGGCATCGATATTCATGAGCTCGCCGAGCAGTCGGATTTCGAGGAGACGACGTACCTTCTCTGGTACGGACGGCTTCCGAGCCGTGACGAGCTGGCGAAGTTTCACAAGGAACTCGCTGCTGCCCGCACCCTGGACAGCCACATCTATGATTTGCTGCGCATGGTGCCGCGCGACGCGACTCCCATGGAGGTGTTGCGCACCGCCGTCAGTCTGCTCTCGCTCTACGATCCGGACGAGAAGGACTCCTCGCACGATGCCAACCTACGCAAGGCGTACCGGATCACCTCGCAGATTGCCATGATCGTGGCGGTGTTCGACCGCATCCGCAAGAACCTGCCTCTCGTCGAGCCGGATCCGTCGCTCAGCCATTCCGCCAATTTTCTGAAAATGCTGACCGGGAAGCAGCCGCTCGACGAAGCTACCCGCGCGCTGGACGTTGCGCTCATTCTGCAGGCCGACCACGAGCTCAACGCAAGCACCTTCGCCGCACGCGTCATCGCGTCCACGCTCTCGGACATGCATTCGGCCATCACCGGCGCCATCGGTGCCCTGAAAGGACCGCTGCACGGCGGCGCCAATGCGGAAGTGATGAAGCTGCTGTATCAGATCGACAAGTCCGGGGCCGACCCGACCGCGTACGTCGCAGAGATGCTGGCGCAGAAGAAGAAGGTTTCGGGATTCGGCCATCGAGTGTACACCACGGAAGATCCGCGGGCGACCCACCTGCGGCAGATGTCCGAGGCGCTGGGTAAGGCGTCAGGAAATTCGAAGTGGTTCGATATGTCGCGGAAAATTGAGCTGTTCATTAATAAGGAGAAGAAGCTCAACGCGAACGTCGACTTCTACTCGGCATCCACCTACACCGCGCTGGGCATTGATATCGACCTCTTCACGCCAATCTTTGCCATCAGCCGCATCTCCGGCTGGGCCGCCCACGTTATCGAACAGCTCGACGACAACCGCCTCATCCGTCCCCGTGCTGACTACATGGGGCCGCCGTACCCCTCGCGGTATGTGCCGGTCGACCAGCGCAAGTAGTGCTGGAGCCATGTAAGAGATCTGGAGCAGCCTTCGGGCTGCTCTTCTTCTTTTTGCGATCTGAGCTGGCGGCGAACTTTCAGGAGGCAAGCGCGGACAGCGCCCGCACGGCATCGCTGACGGAGCGGATCACGTTGTCGATGTCCGCTGAAGTGATCTCGTCGGTGAACGAGAAGCGCACGGCGGTTTGCGCCAGCTCTCGGCCGATCCCCATGGCGATGAGTACGTGCGAGGGCTCGTCACTACCAGCCGCACATGCCGACCCGCTGGAGCAGAGGATGCCTCGCTCCTCTAGAGCCAGCAGCACGGACTCACCGCTGGTACCGGCAAAGCAGAAGGAGGCGTGCCCGGGCAGCCGGTCCACGGGGTGTCCGGTGAGCATCGCCCCAGGGACCTGTTGCAGGATCCCGGCGATCAGCCGGTCGCGCAGCTCGCACAGTTGCGTGGCCCGAGCCTCACGATCCCCGGAAACGATTTCGAGTGCGGTCGCAAAGGCCACCGCTCCAGCAACGTTCTCGGTTCCTGACCTGCGTCCGCTCTCCTGGCCGCCGCCGTGAACGAGGGGTTCTGCAGCCACACGCCGACGGAGATACAGAATGCCGACCCCTTTGGGGGCGCCGATCTTGTGCCCGGAGAGGCTGAGCGCGTCGACTCCGAGTGTGTCCACGTTCAGGTCCAGTACGCCGGCTGCCTGCACTGCGTCCGTGTGGAACGGGATTCCTCGTGCCCGCGCGAGGCTCGCGAGCTCAGCTACCGGCTCCAGCGTGCCCACCTCGTTGTTCGCCAGCATGATGGAGGCGAGTGCTGTATCGGGGCGAAGCGCGCGCTCGAAGGTCTCGGGTTGGACCGTGCCGTACCCGTCCACGTTCGCGTAGGTGATCTCGAATCCGTGATGGCGCGCAAGGTAGTCACAGGATGCGAGCACCGCCTCATGCTCAATTGCGGCGGTGACGATATGGCGGCCACGTGGATTTGCGAGCGCAATCCCCTTGATGGCCAGGTTATCGGCTTCCGTGCCACCGGAGGTGAAGACGATCTCTTTGGGGCGGCAGCCCAGCACCGCGGCGACCCGGGCACGCGCCTCGGCAAGCGCGCGCGCGGCAACATCTCCCAGCGCGTGACGGCTGGAGGGATTGCCGTAGGCCTCGGTGAGATACGGCCACATAGCGCGCAACACCTCCGGCTTCACCGGCGTGGTGGCTGCGCTGTCCATGTAAATCACCGGACTACTCCGGAGTTGGGGATCGAGGTGGCGTCGAGTCCCAGGTCGAGTCCGCGGGCGCTGTGCGTCAGTGCGCCAACCGAGATGATGTCCACGCCGGTTTCTGCGATCGCCCGCACACGGTCCAGCTTGACGGAGCCGCTCGCCTCCACCAGCGCAAGGCCGGCGATCTGCTGGACTGCGGCGCGCATCTGGTCCAGCGAGAAGTTGTCCAGCATGATGGTGTCGACTCCCGCTTCGAGCAGCGGCGCAATCTGCTCCGGGCGATCAACTTCCACTTCCAGATGCGCGGTGTGCGGCAACTTTGCGCGAACCTCCCTCAGTGCGTCGGCGAGGTTGCGGGTGCCGTTTCCGGTGAGCACGGCGAGGTGGTTGTCCTTCGCCAGCACGGCGTCGGAAAGCGAATAGCGATGATTGTGCCCGCCTCCGCAGCGCACCGCGTAGCGCTCCAACAGCCGAAGCCCGGGCGTGGTCTTGCGGGTGTCCACGATGCGTGCGCGGGTGCCCGCGACCGCCGCAACGAACTGCGCCGTCATGGTGGCGATCCCGCACATGCGCTGTACGAAATTCAGCGCGACGCGCTCGGCCGTCAGTACAGAGCGGGCGAGCCCCACAACTGTGGCGAGAGTCTCGCCCGCCTCAAACCGGGCGCCATCGGCGAGCAGGGGCCGCACCTCGATCGCGGAGTGGGTCAGCGTCATCGCGGCCGAGAAGACTGCGATGCCGCTGAGCACCCCGGCCTCTCGCGCGACAAGATTCGCGGAGAACCTCGTATCCGCGGGAATCAGTGCCTCGGAGGTGAGATCGCCCCACGGAGCGTCCTCTGCGAGCGCCCGGCCCACCACTTCTTCCACCGCCCGGGCGTTGAGGGTGCCGATCTCGGTCATGCCGCTGCCTCGTTCTGCTGCACCAACGAAGGACGCAAGAGGAGATGATGCTGCAGGGCGGCCGAGGGAGCCGGAAAGTCCTCGCGATAATGTGCGCCGCGCGACTCCCGCCTCTCGAGCGCCGCCCTCAGAAGCGCGCGCGCCAGCAGCAGCATGTTTGCGCTCTCCCTGGCTTCGATGGAGTTCCCGGGCACGTACCACTGGTTGAGCTGGGTCAGTCCTGCACTCAGCCCCGTCTCAGTACGGTAGATGCCGGCGCAGTTCCACATCAGCTCCTGCAACGCCGGCCTGCTGACTGGGACCGAGCCGTTGGGTTGCTCGACGGAAAGCGGGCGGACGCTTGTCGCCTCCGGCTCCATTTCCTGCGAGAGACCGTCTCCCTTATTGAGCAGCGCCGCAACCCGCCACGCAAATACCACGCTCTCTAATAGCGAGTTCGACGCCAATCGATTCGCTCCATGCACTCCGGTGCACGCGACCTCGCCGACGGCGAACAGTCCGGGGATCGAGGTCCGACCGTCGAGGTCAGTGCGAATGCCGCCCATCCAGTAGTGTGCCGCGGGTGTGACCGGCACCGGCCGCACGGACCAGTCCAGCCCCAACCGACGGCATGCGGCATCGATGGTGGGGAAGCGATCCGCGAGATACTCCGCGCCCAGCGCTGTCGCGTCGAGCAGCACCGGCCTGCCGCCCTGGGCTTTCATCTGCTCGGCGATGCCGCGGGCGACCACGTCGCGCGGCGCGAGCTCCGCCAGGGGATGCAGCTTCTGCATGAATCGGGTTCCATCTTCGGCGCGCAGCACGGCTCCAGCTCCGCGCACCGCCTCCGAGATGAGGAAGTTGCCGGGCGCGGCCAGCGCAGTGGGATGAAACTGATAGAACTCGACATCCGCCAGCAATGCGCCGGCGCGAAACGCCAGCGCCACACCATCTCCCGTGGCCACACTGGGATTCGTGGTGTAGGGATATAGGTTGCCCGCTCCGCCGCTCGCCAGAATGACCGAATCGGCGCTCAGCGTGCGCACAGTGCCGGACTCCTCGAGCACCTGCAATCCGGCCGCACGTCCCTCCCGCATCAGCAGCTCGCAGGCAAAGGTGTGCTCGAGCACCGTGATGGACGCCTCGCGGATGGCGTGGATCAGAGCCGTCTCGATGGCAAGCCCGGTTGCGTCTCCGCCCGCGTGCAGCACGCGCGGGTACGAGTGCGCTCCCTCCAGCCCCTGCGCGAAGCGGCCGTTCTTCTGGTCGAAGGCGACGCCGATGGCGATCAGATCGCGGATTCGCGCAGGCCCTTCCTTGCACAGCACCTCGACCGCCTCGCGATCACACAGACCGGCTCCGGCTTCGAGCGTGTCGCGGATGTGGCCGGCGACCGTGTCGTCCTCAAACATCACGGCGGCGATGCCACCCTGCGCATAGCGCGTGTTGCTCTCCGCCAGCCGAGCCTTGGTCACCAGCGTGACCTGATGCCGGCCGCTCAGTTCGAGCGCTGCCACAAGTCCGGCAACGCCGCTTCCCACTACAACGATCTCGCTCATGGGCAAAGGAACCTTATCGGGTCGGCGGAGCAGGGTTGGCGGCGAGCATGCGCTCCAGAGCGACACGTGCCGGCGCGGCAATCTCTTCGGGAACCGTGATGCGGTTCACAATCTCTCCCCGCTCCAGCGCCTCCAGCACCCAAGCCAGATACGCCGGGTGGATGCGGTACATGGTGGAGCAAGGGCAGACCACCGGGTCCAGACAGAAGAGCGTCTTGTCCGGATGCTCCTTCGCCAGCCGCTGCACCATGTTGATCTCGGTGCCGATGGCGAACACGGTGCCGGCGGGCGCTGCCTCCACCGCCTTCTTGATGAAGTCGGTCGAGCCGGCCTCATCGGCAGCATCGACCACGTCCATCGGGCATTCCGGATGCACGATCACCCGCACGCCGGGAAACTGGGCTCGCGCCTGCTCGATCTGTTCGACGGTGAATCGTTTGTGGACCGAACAGTAGCCGTGCCACAGGATGACCTTCGCCTCGCGCAGCACCTGCTCGCTGACTCCGCCTATTGGCTTGCGCGGGTCCCACACCGGCATCTGCTCCAGCGGAATGCCCATCGCTTTTGCCGTGTTGCGGCCCAGGTGCTGGTCGGGGAAGAAGAGCACCCGCTGCCCGCGTTCAAAGGCCCACTTCAGCACGGTGCTCGCATTGGACGAGGTGCACACGATGCCGCCATGCTTCCCGCAGAACGCCTTCAGCGCGGCAGAGGAGTTCATGTAGGTGACCGGCAGCACGGGCTGGCGGCCTGCGGCATCGGGCGCGCTGCCCAGCAGCTCTTCCAGCGGCTCCCAGCAATCTGCCACCGAGTCCTCATCGGCCATGTCCGCCATGGAACAGCCCGCCGCCAGATTCGGCAGAATCACCGCCTGGTCCGGCCGAGAGAGCATGTCGGCGGTCTCCGCCATGAAGTGAACGCCGCAGAAGACGATCGCCTCCGCGTTCGGCCTTGTCTTGGCCGCGCGCGCCAGCTGGAACGAGTCGCCGACGAAATCGGCGTAGCGCACTACCTCATCCCGCTGATAGAAGTGGCCGAGGATCACCACCCGTTCCCCGAGCGCATGCTTCGCGGCCCGGATCCGCAGATCCAGCTCCTCCGGCGAAGCCTTCATGTATTCGATGGGCAGAACCCCCTGGCGCGGCGACCCTGCCGGGATGATGTCTGCGGCGGAGGCGCCTGGACCGTAGCCCGAAGGCAAGGCGTCAATCTCCCATGGTTCGCGGGCGAGGGCTGGATCGCAGGTGCTGCTCCCTCCCAGCGTTCCTAGCTGTTCGCCGATGCGAATCACCTGGACGTTGCTGGTTGCGGAATTCAATTTCTCTCCTTCGCGGAGTCCTCTGACTTGCGCGTTCCCCGCGCACTTGCAACATCTATCAGGCTACCATTTATTAGATTTCTTCCCTGAGGTGGAGATTCACGGTTTGTGCACCGGCTCTGACCCGCGGCTCGCCGCTAAGTCCCGCAGAACGTGGCGCAAACCCGCTCCTCCGGCCTCGCGGGAAGCGCATAGCGCTCAACCCCGGGACGCTCCTCATAGGGCCGCAGCACCACATCGACCAGCTGCTCGAATGGGCCGTAATCCTGCTGCTCCGTCGCCGCCTGCAGCGCAGCTTCCACCATATGGTTGCGCGGTATGTAAAGAGGGTTCTCCCTCCGCATTGCGGCTGCTCGATCCGCCGGAGCGGTGGCCTCCTGTTCAAGCCGATGTCGCCAGCCTGTGACCCACGCGTCGTACGCAGCAGGATCGCGGAACAGCTCGCGAACTCTGGCATCGCCCTCTGGCCCCGCTGCGGCATCGCAGAGCCGGCGAAAGGTCAGCGTGAAGTCCGCCTGGTTGGCTGCCATCCGCTCGAGCAGGTCCTTGCCCAGGTCTGCGTCTACCTCGCGCTCGGATGTGAGGCCCAGTTTTCGCCGCAGCCCGGAGTGGTAGGCATTCTCAAACTGCGGCTCGAAGCCACCCAGCACCTCTCTCGCGCGATCCATCCCCGCTTGCTCGCCGCCTTCTTCTTCTTCGAGCAGCGGCAGCAGCGACTCCGCCAGCCGCATCAGGTTCCAGAGCGCGATCCCGCCCTGGTTGCCATAGGAATATCTCCCATTGCGGTCGATTGAGCTGAACACCGTGTCCGGATCGTAGGCCTCCATAAAGGCACACGGCCCGTAGTCAATGGTCTCGCCGGAGATGGAGGTGTTATCCGTGTTCATCACTCCGTGGATGAACCCCACAAGCATCCATCGCGCAATCAGCCGCGCCTGCCGCCCCACGACTCCCTCCAGCAACGCTCCATAGCGGCGCGCCGCCTCACCTGCCTCGGGATAGTGGCGCGCGATCGCATACTCTGCCAGAGTGCGGACGCCCTCTGTATCGCGCCGCGCGGCAAAGTACTGGAAGCTGCCAACGCGCAGATGGCTGCGCGCCACTCGCGTCAGCACCGCGCCGGGAAGCACCGTCTCGCGCAGCACCCGCTCGCCTGTGCTCACCGCCGCCAGCGAACGAGTGGTCGGCACGCCCAGCGCATACATCGCCTCGCTGATCACGTACTCACGCAGCACCGGGCCCACTGCGGCCCGGCCATCGCCGGCACGTGAAAAGGGAGTGCGGCCGGAGCCCTTCAGCTGTATGTCATAGCGGATGCCGTTGCGCCCGATAACCTCGCCCAGCAGATTGGCGCGGCCGTCGCCCAGCTGCGGTACAAAATACCCAAACTGGTGGCCCGCATAGGCCATGGCCAGTGGCTCCGAGCCTTGCGCGATGCGATTGCCGGCCAGGATCTCCACCCCTTCACGGCTCCCGAGCTGCATGGGATCGAGCCCGAGATCTTGCGCAAGCTGCACATTCAGCTTGATCAGCTGCGGCGCATGGACGGGCGCTGGATTCACGCGCGAGTAGAACCTCTCCGGCAGCCGCGCATAGCTATTGTCGAAGCCGAAGCGCACCGGGCTCGCTTCAGCCGCGGCCGGACTCGCCTCGAAACCCGTCGTTGGTGTCGGTGATTGCATTTTGATTGGATGAGTCTACGCCGGGTGCCGGTTCGGGCCCATGTGCTGGTTGGACCGCTGTGATTCGTACAGCAATTCAGCGGGAAAAGAGGAGAATATGACGTCACCAACAATTCGTACTCAGGACTGCCCTGAGGCTGTTGCAGGTGGGACAACGCCGCGTACCTGAATCCTCTCCTAGTAGGAGAACTACGCACGCAAACTTCAGTCGAGGACTTCGACAATGGGACTGATTACACCGAATGACTTTGATAGCCTTCGGGAACTCTATACGGCTCAACTGCGTTATCTGCTCTCTACGGAGAACCAGATTGTGAAGGGCCTGCCCGACATGATCAAGCACGCCGACGATCAGCAGCTGAAGGAGGCTTTCCAGTCTCACCTTCAGGAGACTGAGGTGCACGTGGATCGCCTGGAACAGTTGCTGGGAGATCTGACCGAGGACGTCGACGATAAGAAGGACCCGATCCTGACGGCGATCGTCGGCTCAGCCGAAAACATCACCAAGGAGTCCGAACCGGGACCTGTGCGCGATGCGGGCCTGATTGCGACGGCGCAGAAGGTGGAACACTACGAGATCGCCTCCTACGGCACCGCCCGCTCCTGGGCCACTCAACTCGGGCTGACCGAACACGCTGAAATGCTGCAGAAGACGCTGGATGAGGAGAAGCACGCGGACAAGCTGCTGAGCACCATTTCGGATAGAACCAACCCGGAAGCCGCATCGGCACGCGCAGCGGCCTGATTCCAAGACAATTCTACACAAGAGGGGGAGCGGTTTCAGCCGCTCCCTTTTTGCGCGAGCTCCGGTCCAGTGCTACTGCAGGATGTTTGCCGTCGAAGAAGTACTGAGCGTGATGGCATTGTGCGGGACCAGCGCAAGCGTGATCGGAAAGGTGTAGATGATGGACACCGTCACCTGGCTGCCCGGTGTCGCATTGCCGCTGGGGAAGGTGGTGTTCACCGTCATGGCGCCGCCGGCCAGATTCGGGTATCCCAGATGAGTGACGTAGCTGTTCACGCTGGAGGCGTTTGCCGTGCAGGATGCCGATGAGGCGGTGAGGCAGGTCGAGCCATGCACCGACGCATATCGGGTCCCCTCGCGCGCCAGCTCCGAAATCAAGCCATAGCTGTAGAACGCTAGACACACCTCGATGAAGACGAACACGAAGGTCATGAGGATACTGAGCGAGACGGCAGTCTCCACCAGCGACTGCCCGGCTACGTCGCGGCCCAGCCTCCGCACGCGTCGAAGGAACCCTGCCCCCAGGGGATCAGCCACCATTCTCATTCCTGCACTTCCATCACCGATACACCGGAGAGGGTGATCGTTCGCTGGGTGCCTGGGATGCGCGCGAACGGAGTGGCCACATAGGTGGTCGTGACTTTGACGAATTCCAGTGCATGG
>Ga0207695_10000861_pt1 | contig 55493 bp, 49 predicted proteins | sample KBSC54metaG_FD_184354 | JGI IMG/M metagenome (GOLD analysis project Ga0207695, IMG submission 184354) | Corn rhizosphere microbial communities from Kellogg Biological Station, Michigan, USA - KBS C5-4 metaG (SPAdes) (version 2) | ecosystem: Host-associated > Plants > Roots > Rhizosphere > Soil...
TGTGCCCGACCTCGTGGCGCATCTCGTGGCGCGCACGTGCGAGCGCTTCGGGCTCCGCGCCAAGCGCGTGTCTCCAGACGCGCTCGAAATCTTGATGGCTTACGACTGGCGGCTCAACAACGTTCGCGAGCTGCGAAACGCGGTCGAGCGCATGATCATCGCCGCCGACGGCGCCGTGATCGGCGCCGAGCACGTCCCGGCGGACGTACGGGACGACGCCCAGCCGCATCCGCCTAACGCAGGCGATGCGCGCGGTTTCGTGCAGCTCAAGGCCGAAGCCGAGCGGCAGATCATCGTGTCGGCGCTCGAGCGCCACGACTGGCACATCACCCGCACCGCCCGCGACCTCGGCCTCGCGGATCACGCGAGTCTGCTCAAGATCATGCGCCGGCACCGCATCTCGCGTGACTAACGCCTGAGCATCGGCCGGTCCCGCGGCTTCGGCGCCGCCGCGGATGCCGCCACCGATTCGCCCACCTGTCCGGTCAGGCGTTCCATCAGGCTCTTGAGTTTCTCTCGGTGCTTGGCCGCAGATCGCACGAGAAACGTGCGCGCGACGCCGAAGACCCCGGCAAACGTGGTGAGCCCGGCTGCCACAGCCACTACAGGATGATGCGGAAATATCGCCATCAGCACTCCGGCCCCGGAGTAGATGCTGATGAGTGTCAGCGCGATGCGCCGCCGCCGGATCGATGCCCCGAAGTTTTCCACCGCGCGCACCGTCGTCTTCCCGTGGCGCGATTGCACCGACACGTGCACGATGCGAGCCGCATCCATCGACGCCCACGAGAGCGAGCGCTCCGTCGCGTTCACAGCGCCGGCATGTTCCATCAATCGCCGAATCGTGTCGACCAGCATGTCGAAATCGCTCTCGAGCATCTCGCCGGGCACGACCGCTTCGAACTCCAGCCCCGGCGGCGTGCCAAATGCGATCGACGACTTCTGGGTCAGATCGATGATCTGCACCGTGACCGGAGCCTCGTGGCCTAACGACCGTACGAGTCCGTGCTCGGCCATTGCGTGTTCGACGTACTGCTCCGGGATGCCCGCCTCCATCGCGGCCTCGCGCACGGATTTGACATCGTAGCCCGATGTGCGACTCGCATCCGCCGTCGTGTCGCGTGCCATGGGCACGGGCACCGGACGCGATTCGAGGCCCGTCTTCGCTTGCAGCTCGGCGGCGCGAGTCCATATCGCGTGCGCTTCGTCTTCCGAGATTCGCGATGGGGCCTCGGGTACCGCCGCCGCTCTGACCGCATCGCGCGCCACCTCACGCTCGACTTGATCGAGAGCGTCGGCCAGCTCTCCGCCAGACTGAAATCGTGCCGCCGGATCCTTTGCCAGGCATCGATCGATGATCTCGGCCAGTGCGCGGGGCGCCGCGGGATCAACGGTGAGCACCGGAGGCGCGAGCTTCGTCACCTGTGCGACGATCACCGCCGACGCCAGCTCCGCCTCGAACGGAAAGCGTCCGGTGAGTGCGAAATAGCCCACCACGCCAAGTGAATACAGATCCGTGCGTCCATCGAGACGCTCGCCCGTTACCTGCTCGGGGCTCATGTAGTAGACGGTGCCGAGCACCTGGCCCGTCGCGGTCAAAGGCGCGGCTTCGGCGAGCCGCGCGATACCGAAGTCGGTGACCATCGCGCTTCCCGAGCCGCGAGCGACGAGAATGTTTTCGGCTTTGACGTCGCGATGGATAACGCCGTGCGCGTGGGCATAGTCGAGCGCTCGCGCGACGTCGCGCAGCTCGCGCAGCACTACCCGAGGATCGAGCCGTTGCGCAGTTCGTACCTGCTCCGCCAGCGATTCGCCATCCACGTAGCCCATGGCAAAGAACACGTGCCCATCGATCTCGTCGGCGCGATAGATGGGCACGATGTTCGGGTGCGACAGCGCCGCCGCGGTTCGCGCCTCGCGGAGAAATCGCTCCCGAATGCTCGAGTCGTTCGACAGGTGCGGAGGCAGCGTCTTGATCGCAACCGCGCGGTCGAGCTTGAGGTCGCGGGCGAGGTACACCACGCCCATGCCGCCCTGGCCGATTTCGCGTTCCAGGGCGTACTGACCGTCCAACACGCGGGCAAACGTCTCGAAGTCGGCTGTCGGCATCCTCGATGGCAGCGGCGGACGGGTCCGCGCGTCGGGGCGGCGCGCAAACGAATTTCGCCCGGAAAGATGTCTCGCGAAGCGACGGGCCGCGAGGGGAACTGGCCGTGTGTCCCTCCGGACACGAGCGGGTCTTCGATTCCGTGTCCGGGCGGACACGATGGGCCGGGCCGGCGGACGCCCCCCTGGTGCCTAACTGAATACGCCGCGCCGACTTCGCTGCTCGTTGGGCACGGCTCGTGGAGCGGGCCGCGCGCTTGCCATTCCATGGGGCCGGAGACGTCAACCCGGTCCGGCGCCACGCGCCGATTCACTCATGGAGGTTTGCCATGCTTCGCCCGCGGATCCACCCCATCCTTGCTGCCGCAGCCGCTCTAGCCCTCGCCGCCTGCGGCGGGTCAAAGGAGCACGCTCCCGTCCAGCAGCAGCCGGTGGCCAGCGCCGCTCCCACTCCTGTCGCGCCCGCGCCCGAGACGACGAGCGCCAACTCGGTTCCGCCTAACGTATCGTACGCGACCGCCGACTCGGCCTTTCGCGCGCGGCAGTACGCAGCAGCCACCGACATGTTCGACGCCTACACGAAGCGGCGTCCCAGGAACGCCTGGGGCTTCTACATGCTCGGGCTGTCGGCGTGGAAGAGCGGCCAGCTCGACCGCGCTGATTCCGCTTTCCAATCCGCGATCGCGCTCGATGGTAAGAACGTGAAGAGCTACATCAACTCGAGCCGCGTCCTGCTCGACCAGCACCGCCTCGGCGACGCGCGCGGCCAGATCGGGCGCGCGCTGGCTCTCGATTCCGGCAGCGCGGAGGCATGGCGCGTCCTCGGCCGCGTCGAAACCGCCGCCGGCCGCGTGGATGATGCGTTAGGCGCGTACCACACCGCGCTGGCCATCGATCCCCAGGACGCGTGGTCGATGAACAACATGGGCGTGCTGCTGATCGGCGCCGGCCGCTACGGCGAGGCGCTCGGTCCGCTGGCGCGCGCCGTGCAGATCGATGACAGCGTGCCGTCGTTCGAAAACAACCTCGGGCTGGCGCTCGAGCGCACGGGCCACATCACGCTCGCCGGACAGGCGTACAACGCGGCGCTGGCGATCGACTCGACGTACGAGAAAGCGAAGGTGAGCCTGGCGCGTCTGCAGGGGCATAGCGACCAGCCGGGTCTCGACTCGGTGAGCGTCGCGTCGCTTGGCGATGCGTTCGCCGGCGAGATCGACGGCTGGCGCGCGACGCGGAAAGTGGCCGTGACCGAGCCGGCGACCGATTCCACGAAACGGCCTTGATCGTTAGGCGCCGACAGCGGCCGGGCCGTCCCCGTCGGGGCGGCCCGGCCTGCATCGCGGTGCGCTCAGTATTTCTCGAGGTAGTTCTCGAGCTCCCACGCGCTCACCTGCGTGATGTAGTCGCGCCATTCCTGGCGCTTGGCGTCGAGAAAGTGCTCGGTAATGTGGCTGCCTAACGCTTCGCCGATCACTTTGTCCTTCTCCAGCTCGTCGCAGGCCTCGTTGAGGTCGTGCGGCAGGTCGTCGATGCGCAGCCGGCGCTTTTCGCGGAACGACATCTCCCAGATGTTGACATCCACCGGCTCGCGATAATCGGCCGTCGTCTCGATGCCATCGAGGCCCGCGGCCAGCATCACCGTCAACGCGAGATACGGATTTGCCGACGGATCGGGCATGCGCAGCTCGACGCGTGTGCCCGACCCGCGACGGTCCGGAATGCGGATGAGCGGCGATCGATTGCGCATCGACCACGCCACGTTCACCGGCGCCTCGTAACCCGGCACCAGCCGCTTGTACGAATTGACTAACGGATTGGTGATCGCGCAGAACCCGCGCGCGTGCCTGAGTAGTCCGCCGATGTAGTGCAGCGCGATCGGACTCAGCTCCCACTGCGCCTTCTTGTCCCAGAAGGCGTTTTCGCTGCCCTTGAACAGCGATTGGTGCGTGTGCATTCCGCTGCCGTTCTGGCCGAAGATCGGCTTCGGCATGAACGACGCGACCAGACCCACCTGATGCGCCACGTACTTCACGACGAAACGGAACGTCGCGATGTTGTCCGCCGTCGTGAGCGCGTCCGCATAGCGGAAATCGATCTCGTGCTGGCCGTGCGCCACTTCATGGTGCGCCGCCTCGACCTCGAAGCCCATCTGCTCGAGCAGATCGACGATCATTCGCCGCGCATCTTCGCCCAAGTCCACCGGCGCGAGATCGAAGTAGCCGCCCACGTCGTGCGTCTCCGTCGTCGGACCACCGGCCGATGGTTGCTTGAACATGAAGAACTCCGCTTCCATCCCGGCGTTCATCGTGTACCCCAATTGGCGCGCGCGCTCGATCTGGTGCTTGAGCACAGCGCGCGGGTCGCCGGCGAACGGTGTTCCGTCAGGCAGCGTGATGTCGCAGATGAGACGCGCCACCCGATTGTGCTCGTCGCCCCACGGGAACACGCGAAACGTGCTCAGGTCAGGTGCGAGCAGCATGTCGGATTCCTCGATCCGCACAAACCCTTCGATCGATGAGCCGTCGAACATGATGTTGGCATCGAGCGCTTTCTCGAATTGCGACGCCGGCACCTCGACGTTCTTGTTCACGCCGAGGATGTCGGTGAACTGCAGACGGAGAAATCGCACCTCGTGCGTTCGCGTCAGCTCGAGGATGTCCTTTTTGGTGGCCCCTGCCGTGTCGGGAACGATCGATCGATTCTTCGTCGGCACGTCACGTCCTCATGTCGTGGAAATGGGCGCGGCGCAGATCTCGTCTCGCGGCGCAGCCATGAATGTCGGCGCAGCCGCATGGGCGGTGCAAGGCTCGGCGCCTCGACGCTGGGAATTGCGAGCGCAGTGCCGTCGTGCCACGGCCGCGGCTACATTCCCATCGAACCATTGATTCAGACGCAGCGATGCCCGCCACTTCTACAACCACACCTGGTACCTGTCCGAGCTGTGCCGCTCCGGCCAGCGGGCGATTTTGCGCCAATTGTGGCGCGCCGCTCGCCGGTGCGACGTGCGGCTCCTGCCGCGCGCCGCTCACGCCGGGCGCCAAGTTCTGTCACCGCTGCGGAGCGGAGGCTGGTGCCGCACCGACGAACACGCCTCCCACGAGCGAGCACGGCGGGTTCAATGCGGCGCTTCCCTGGGCCGTTGCCGGTATCGCGCTGCTTGCGCTCATCGCTCTGGTCGCGGGCCAGCGGTTCGGCCGGCGCCCTGCACCCGCGGCCGCCTCACAGGAGGTCGCGCAGGCTCCGCCCGACGATGGCGCCGGCCCGACCCCGGTGCGGGGCCCTGACATCTCGTCGATGTCGCCGCGCGAGCGCGCCGATCGATTGTACGATCGCATCATGCGGCTGGACTCCGAGGGCAAGAAAGACAGCGCGGCCTTCTTCGCGCAAATGGGGATCTCGGCGTACATGATGTTGCCGCGGCAGGACGCCGACTCGCGATACGACATGGGCCGCATCGCCGAAGTCGCCGGTGCGGCGCCCGTCGCGCAAGCGCAGGCGGATACGATTCTGGCCCAGGACTCCACTCATCTTCTGGGACTCATCCTGGCCATTTCGACCGCGCGCGACGCGGGCGACACCGCCACCGCCCAACGGATGCAGGAGCGGCTCGTCGCAGCGCAAGCGTCCGAGTTGGCGACGAACAAGCCTGAATATCAGCGGCACCAAACCGAGATCGCGGCGGCTATCGACCAGGCAAAGAAGGCCGTCCGGTAAGGCCAAACCGCGCGCCGACCACTACAGACTCGCATCCAATCATGCCTGTCCGAACCATTCGCGTTGCCCACAGCCCCGATTCCGACGACGCGTTCATGTTCTACGCGCTGGCCGCCGGTAAAATCGACACCGGCGACCTTCGCTATGTGCACGAGCTGCAGGACATCGAGACGCTCAACCAACGTGCGCTGCGCGCCGAGCTCGAGGTGACTGCCGTTTCGATTCACGCCTATGCACACATTGCCGACCGCTACGCGCTCCTTCCCCACGGCGCGTCCATGGGCGACCGCTACGGCCCACGGTTGGTGGCGCGCGCGCCGATCACGCGCTCGGGTGTGCGCGGTCTGCGCATCGCGATTCCCGGCCCGCTCACGAGCGCATACCTCGCGCTCCGACTCTACGAGAAAGAGTTCGAGGCCGTCTTCACACGATTCGATGAGATCGAGGACGCCGTCGTCGACGGCACGGTCGACGCCGGTCTGCTCATTCACGAAGGGCAGCTCACGTTCGGCGACCGCGGCCTGCACCTCATCGTGGACCTCGGCGAATGGTGGTACGGTGAGACCGGCCTGCCGCTCCCGTTAGGCGGCAACGTCGTGCGCAAGGATCTCGGTCCGGCGCTCACCAAGCGCATCTCGCACGATCTGCGCGCCAGCATCTCCTATGGTCTCGAGCACCGCACGGGCGCGCTCGATCACGCCATGCAGTTTGCACGCGGCCTCGACCGCTCGCGTGCCGACACCTTCGTCGGCATGTACGTCAACGACTGGACGCTCGACTACGGTGACGCGGGTCGCAGGGCGGTGCGCGAGCTGTTGTCGCGCGGCGCGCGCGCCGGAGTGATCGATCACGATGTCGCGGTGGAGTTCGTGGCCGAGTGAGAGATCACTAATTCGGAAGGGTTGCTCGCCTTCCTGGCGATCGTCTCCCACCGAGCATCCCCGTTGTTATCGTTCGAGTCGTGTCCTCCGATGCCTCGTTCGGGCCCGCCTGCTCCGACTCACGCGTCCACCCGCCGCCGATGCCTAACTCGAGTGCGAATCCGGCGACCGTCGCGCGCTTCCGCCAGTGGTGGCTGAAGTGATGCGTCTCGCGTCGCCGTATCCCCCGCTCGACAACGGCATCGAGGCCGCGCCGAACGGCGGCGATGCGCCCGATCTCGCGAAGCGTCTGCTCGTCGTCGACGACGAGGACTCGATTCGCAACGCGCTTACGCGCTTCCTGAGCACGCGCGGGTTCGAGGTCGAGAACGCATCGTCGGGGGCCGCTGCGCTCCGCATCCTCGGACGCGAGCGGTTCACGCTCATGCTGTGCGACGTCCGCATGCCGGGCATGACGGGTCTCGACGTCCTGCACAAGGCGCTCGAAGATGATCCCGATCTGGCCGTCGTCATGCTCACGGCAGTGAACGACGCGGTTACTGCCACCGAAGCGCTCTCGGGCGGTGCCTTCGACTACCTCGTCAAGCCCGTGGAACTCGATAAGCTCGAGGGCGCGCTGGACCGCGCGCTCCACAAGCGCACGCTCGTCGTCGAGCAGCGACGCGTCGAGCAGTTGATCCGTGACGAAGTCGCGAGCCGCACCAAGGAGCTCGAGCACGAGCAAGCTGCGCTGCGCTCGCTGACGGTGAGCGTCGCCGAAACGCTCATCAACGCGATGGAAGCCAAGAGCATCTACCTGCGCGGACACTCGCAGCGCGTGGCCGAGCTCGCGGCGTCGATCGCCGATGGCTTGTCGCTCGACGCCGACACGATCGAAGCCATCCGCATGGCCGGTCACCTGCACGACGTCGGCAAAATCGGCATTCGCGAGGAGATCCTGAACAAGCCTGGCAAGCTGACGGCCGAGGAGTTCGCGCACGTGAAGGACCATGTGCGAATCGGGATGGAAATTCTCGCTCCGCTCCAGCACCTCGGCGTCGTTCTCGACTATATCCACGATCATCACGAGCACGTGGATGGCAGCGGCTACCCGCGCGGTTTGTCGGGCGATGCGATTTCGCTTGGCGGTCGGATTTTGTGCGCCGCCGACACGTTCGATGCGCTCACCTCGCGCCGTGCGTACCGTGACCCCATGACGCCGCGCGCCACCGTCGAGTATCTCGCCGATAGCGTCGGCCAGCTCCTCGATGCCAACGTGTACGACGTGCTGCGGCGCGTCGTCCTCCGCCGCAAGACGCTCGTCTTCATCGACGATACGCCCGCCTAAGGCGGGACGCCACAGCGACCTCAGCATTGACTCCGGCTCCCCGTTGCTACCAACACGGGAGTGCCGCTGTACGTAGTTTGTGTTGTGAATCCTTCGATATTCGTCGCCCGGCAGCGCGCGCGTGCCTGCGCCGCCGCTGTCGGCGCGTGTTTCGTGGTCGCCGCATGCGTGCATACGCCGTCCGTCGATGGCGTTGCAGGCGCTGCGCCGTCGCCCGCGCAGAACTGGACGCCGCCCGCGCACATGAAACGCGACACGACCAGTTCGCACGGCAATGTCGAGATCCCGGCCGACATCGAGCAGCGTTTGCAAACGCTGACGCTCGCCGACATCGTCGATCTCGCGCTGCGCAACAACCCGGCCACCCAGATTTCGTGGGCTAACGCGCGCGCCGCCGCGGCGGCGTACGGATCGAAACGCGGCGACTATCTGCCGACCATCGACGGCGACGTCACGGGCACCACGCTCAAGACGGTTGCCACGCAGGGTCGCGCCGCGGTCCAGCAGAAAACGCTCGAGCCAAGCGTCTCGATCTCATACCTCGTGTTCGATTTCGGCGGACGATCGGGCGGCATTGAAGCGGCCAAGCAAGCGCTCTTCGCGGCGGACTGGACGCATAACCTCACCATCCAGAACACGGTGCTCCAAGTCGAGACCGCGTACTTCAATTACATGGCTGCGAAGGCGTTGGTGACGGCGCAGGAAAGCACGCTCAAGGATGCGCAGGCGAATCTCCAGGCGGCGCAGGAGCGGCACAAGGTGGGACTCGCCACCGTTGCCGACGAGCTGCAGGCCAGGACGGCCGTGTCCCAGGCGGAGCTCGATCTGGAAACGACGCAGGGGCAGCTGGCCACGACCCGCGGCACGCTCGCGCTTGCGTTAGGCTTGCCGGCCAACACCCCGTACGATCTCCAGCCGCCCAGCGTACCGGCCACCGTGCCGGTCATCGCCGACAGCGTCGACACGCTCATCGCGATGGCCTTGCGCGACCGGCCAGACCTCGCGGCGGCCGAAGCGGACTACGAGCAGGCGAAAGCGAACATCAGCGTCGTCCGCGCGACCCGCCTGCCATCGCTCACGCTCAACGGCACCGGCGCGCGAACGTACTCGAAGGCGCTCTCGAATGGCGCCGACAGCTACACGCTCTCGCTCGGCCTCAGCATTCCGATCTTTGCCGGCTTCAGCCGTGCGTACAACCAACTCGCTGCTGAAGCGGAGCGCGACGCGGCCGGCGCGCGGCTCGACCAGACGCGGCAGCAAGTCGTCTTCGACGTGTTCAGCTCGTACCAAACGCTGCAGACATCGACGAAGCGCGTCTCCTCCGCCGATGACCTGCTCGCCAGCGCCCAGGAGTCGGAAGACGTGGCGCTCGGCCGATACAAGCAAGGCGTCGGAAGCGTCCTGGACTTGCTCACCGCACAAGCGGCGCTCGCGAGCGCGCGGGCGCAGCAAGTTCAGGCGCGTTGGACCTGGGAAACATCGTTGGTGCAGTTGGCGCACGACGCGGGTATCCTCGACGTGCATGGCGGCAACCCGATCCACCTCACGCCGGATACCACACAATCGAAGCCCCCACAATGATCGATATTGCAGTCCCGCGGAACGCCTGGCAGTGGGTGACGAAGCGGCGAAATCTCATCGCCGCCGCAGGCGCCGTGCTGTTGCTGGTTGCGTGCAAGGACCCGAAGAAACCGAAGTCGGCAGCGGTGCCCGTGGCAGTCGCGCACGTCGAAAAACGCGATGTGCCTTATGAGATCGACGCCACCGGCACGATCGAGCCGATGCAGACCGTCTCCGTCTCGGCGCAAGTCGGCGGCATCCTCACGCACATCGACTTCAAGGAAGGCGATGACGTAAAGCAGGGGCAGGTACTTTTCCAGATCGATCCGCGACCGTTCGAAGCAGCGTTGCAGCAAGTCCGCGCCGGGCTCGCCAAGGACAGCGCCCAGCTCACGACCGCTCTGCAGGACGAACAGCGCTTCGCCCAACTGGTGCAGAAGGATTACGTCACGCAGCAGCAGTACGACCAGGCGAAAGCCAATGCGTTGTCGAGCAGGGCCACGGTCAACGCGGACGAGGCGCTCGTCGAGACCGCGAAGCTCAATCTCGAGTACGCCACGATTCGTTCGCCGATCGCCGGACGCGCCGGCGCCATCCTGCTCAAGGAAGGCAACCTCGTGCACGCGGGCGGCACCCCGCTCGTGGTGATCAATCAGATTCGCCCGATCATGGCGCGCTTTGCGGTGTCGGCCATACACCTTCCGCGCATCCGGAAGTACCAGAGCGATACGTTGAGTGTTGTCGCCCAACCGGCGAGCGGCCTAGGCGCACCCAGCCGTGGTACGCTGTCGTTCCTCGACAACGCGGTGGACACGACGACAGGAACGATCATGATGAAAGCCAGATTCCCCAATACGGATGCGGTGCTCTGGCCCGGCGAGTTCGTGAACGTGGCGCTCGAGCTCTACGTCGAGAAGGGCGCTGTCGTGGTTCCGACGACTGCGGTCGTGCAGGGCCAGTCCGGAACAGCGGTGTTCACGGTGAACGACAGCGGCGTCGCCGAACAACGGGCCGTACAGGTGGAACGCACGGCAGGGGACATGTCGATCATCGAGAAGGGGCTCACTCCGGGCCAGACGGTGGTGACGGATGGACAACTCCGCATTACCGATGGCACGAAGGTGCAGATCCAAGGCGCGACTAACGGCGATCAGCCGAGGCCCTGATGAATATCGCGGGAATATGGATTCGACGGCCCGTCATGACGACGCTCGTCATGATGGGCATTCTGATCTTCGGGATCGTGGCGTACCGCCAACTCGCCGTCAGCGACCTGCCGACGGTGGACTACCCGACGATCAACGTCAGCGCATCCCTCCCCGGCGCGAGCCCGGAAACGATGGCATCCGCGGTCGCAACGCCGCTCGAGAAACAGTTCTCGACCATCGCCGGCATCGACGTGATGACGTCGAGCAGCAGTCAGGGCTCGACGAACATCGTGTTGCAGTTCACGCTGGACCGGAACATCGACGCCGCCGCGCAGGATGTGCAGGCCGCAATCTCGAAGACGCTGCGTCAGCTGCCGCAGAACATCATCCCGCCCTCGTACCAGAAGGTCGACCCATCGGCGTCAGCCATTCTGTATTTGGCGCTCACCTCGAAGACGCTGGAGCTCTCGCAGCTCGACGAATACGCCGAGACGTATCTCGCCCAACGATTGTCCACGGTGTCGGGCGTGGCGCAGGTGCAAGTGTACGGCTCGATGAAATACGCGGTGCGCGTGCAGCTGGATCCACAGGCGATGGCCATCCGCAAGATCGGCATCGACGAAGTGGTCAACGCGATCGATAACGCGAATGTGAATCTGCCGACGGGCGTGCTGTGGGGCGCGAACAAAGCGTACACCGTGCAGGCGGACGGACAGCTGCAGGACGCGAAAGCATTCCGGCCGATGATCGTCGCCTACCGCAACGGCGCGCCCGTGCGACTGCAGGACATCGGCAACATCGTGGACGGCGTGCAGGACTCCCATCAGGCGAGTTGGTACAACGGCGCGCGGGCCATCGTGCTCGCCATTCAACGCCAGCCGGGCACCAACACGGTGCAGGTGGCGACCGGCGTCAGGCAGGCGCTCAAGCAGATGGAGGAAGAGTTCCCGCCCTCTGTCCGCGTCGACGTGCTGCACGACCACTCCGAGTCCATCGCGGCGTCCGTGAAAGATGTGAAGTTCACGCTCTTCATCACGCTGTGCCTGGTCGTGCTCGTGATCTTCCTGTTCCTCAGGAACGTCTCGGCAACCGTGATTCCGAGCCTTGCGCTGCCGATGTCATTAGTCGGCACGTTCGCCGTGATGTATCTGCTGCACTACAGTCTCGACAACCTGTCCCTGATGGCGCTCACGCTTTCAGTCGGCTTCGTCGTCGATGACGCCATCGTCATGCTCGAGAACATCGTTAGGCACATCGAGATGGGCGAACCGGTGTTCCAGGCCGCTCTCGATGGGTCGCGTGAGATTGGCTTCACCATCTTGTCGATGACGATGTCGCTCGTGGCGGTATTCATCCCGATTCTGTTCATGGGCGGTCTCATCGGCCGCCTGTTCCACGAATTCGCGGTAACGATCGGCGTCGCCATCCTGGTGTCGGGCTTCGTCTCGCTCACCCTCACGCCGATGCTGTGCAGCCGGTTCCTCAAGTCGCATCACGGCGAGGAACACGGCCGGTTCTTCAATGCCACCGAGCGGATCTACGATCGGGTGCTCGCGGCGTACGAGCGCACGCTGCGCACCGCGATGGATCACCGTCGCAAGGTGCTCGTGTTCGCAGGCCTGATTTTGCTCGGCACGGGATTGCTCGCAGTCGTAACGCCCAAAGGATTCCTGCCCAGCGAGGACCAGAGCTTCCTGTTCGGAACGACTGAGGCGGCGGAAGGCACCTCGTTCGACGCCATGGTCGCGCATTCGGAGCAGGTCTCGAAGATCATCCAAGCAGATCCGAACGTCTCCGACTACATGGTCTCGGTAGGCACCGGCGGGCCGAACAACACGATCAACGACGGTCGGGTTCTGCTTCACCTCAAGCCCCTCGACCAGCGAAAGCTGTCGGCAGATCAGATCCTGCAGGAGGAGGAGCAGAAATTCGCATCGCTCACCGGCATGCGGGTCTATCTGCAGAATCCTCCGGCGATCAACATCGGCGGACACTCCACCAAGAGCCAGTACCAGTTCACGCTCCAGAGCGCCGACATTCAAGCGATGTACTCGGCGTCCAACAAATTGCTGGCGCGCATGGAGAACATTCCTGGTCTGCAGGATGTCACCACCGACTTGCAGATCAAGAATCCGCAGGTGAATGTCGCGATCGATCGTGACCGTGCGTCGTCGTTGGGCGTGACCGCATCCCAGATCGAGAATGCCCTGTACGACGCGTACGGTCAGGCACAAGTGTCGACGATCTACACGTCGAACAACCAGTACTGGGTGGTGATGGAGCTCGAGGACCAGTACCAACGCGACCTGTCGGCACTGAACCTCCTGTACGTGAAGTCGAGCTCCGGAGATCTCGTGCCGCTGTCGGCGGTAGCGCACCTGTCGCCCGACATCGGTCCTCTCACGGTGAATCACTCGGGACAACTGCCGTCGGTGACGTTGTCGTTCAACCTCGCGCCGGGTGTGTCCTTGGGCGACGCAGTTTCACGCGTGCAGCAGGCAGCCAGCGAGATCCTTCCATCGAGCGTCTCGACAGCATTCTCGGGAACAGCGCAGGCTTTCCAGCAGGCGCAGGCCGGATTGTTGGGCCTACTCGTCCTCGCGGTCGTCGTCATCTACATCGTGCTGGGCATCCTGTACGAGAGCTTCGTCCATCCGCTCACAATCTTGTCCGGGTTGCCGTTCGCCGGATTCGGCGCGCTGCTGTCGTTGTTCATCTTTCACACCGATCTGAGCATCTACGCGTTCGTCGGCATCATCATGTTGATCGGATTGGTCAAAAAGAACGCGATCATGATGATCGACTTCGCCATCGAAGCCGAGCGCGGCCAGGGCAAGTCGGCGCACGATGCCATCCTCGAGGCCTGCTCCGTTCGCTTCCGTCCAATCATGATGACCACGATGGCGGCGTTGATGGGCACGCTGCCCATCGCGCTGGGCACGGGCGCCGGCGCCGAGTCGCGCCGCCCGCTCGGCATCGCGGTGTGCGGCGGCCTCGCGTTCTCGCAGCTCGTGACGTTGTACGTGACGCCCGTGATCTACACATATCTCGATTCGTTGCAGCGGCGCTTGCACGCGTTCGAGCCCCAGGCCGAGGGCGCCGCGCTGCCCGCAACCGGAGATTGACCAACGGACTCGAGACGCGCACCTTGCGCGCTTCTCGGGTCACGCGGGTGATGCCCGGAGCCGCACGTGGCGCTCCGCGTTGGCCCTCGTCTTGACGGATTGAAGGATGTGTTGTATTGGGAGCTTCGGGCGGGAGGCTGCATGAGGGTACGCCACGAGCTCCACCTATGACACGTTCAACGAGCACATACCCGCAGCACCACGTGCTACGCGACAACACGACAGGAGGCAATCATGCCGCGCGGTGACGAGTACAACGAGAAGCTCCACCTCTCCGAGCACGATGACGACGAGGATGATCTCGGATACGGTGGCGGCGGCTCGTCGTATGACGATGAGGAGGAGGAAGAGACGAGCGGCTGGGGCATGAAAACCCATAGCGACGATCTGTGGGATAGCACAGACGAGGACGAGGAAGACGAAGAAGGCGCGACCGAAGACGACGGTGGTGAAATCGAGGAAGAAATAACCATCGTCAGCACGCCGGCCACGCCATCCGCGGGTGGGATGGGCTCTGTTTCTCGTCCTCCTGCAAGGAAAGCCGCGGCTCCGGCCAAAGCGCCCCCGCCGAGGTCAGCACCGGCGGCAAAGAAGGCTGCTTCCAAACCTGCAGCCAAGAAAGCCGGCAAGAAAAAGGCGGCGAAGAAAGCCCCCCGCCATGCGGCGGCCAAGAAAAAGTCGGCCGGGAAAAAGGCCGCGCGCAAGAAGACGTCGGCAAAGCACTCGAGCCGTAAGGCCGGCGCACGTAAGAGAAAGTAAGATCTCGTCCCAGGCAGTAATCGGCGGCGAGGCGCCCTGCGCCTCGCCGCTCGTCGTTTCCACATCCGCCGAGGGCGCTCCTGTCGCGTAACTGGCGCGTCCGTTATTCTTTGCCCCATGGTTGATTCACCAGTCCCGCTACTCCGAGCGCACGGTCGCCACGCGCCGTGGAACGCTCGCGGACTGGCTGGTCATGCGACGTCGCTAGTCAATGCCGCAGCAATGCGACCCACCAACGCCGCGGCTCGCGCCGAGCCGAGTGCGCGCGCCGTGCGCTACTACGTAGCAAGTGGTCTGCTCGACCGGCCCGAAGGAACGGGCACATCCGCAACGTACGGATATCGCCACCTGCTGCAGCTGCTGTTCGTGAAAATCCGCCAGCGGGAAGGCCAGCCGCTCGAGAAAATTCGCGACGAGATGCGCGAGCTCACGGGCGATGCGCTCGAGCGGCGCGTTGCGGCATCGCTCGCACCAGCGCTCACTATGGGCACGGATACCGTCGTCGCCCAGGAGACGGCCACGGAAGGCGTGTGGCATCGCATCACGGTCGCCAACGGCATCGAGCTGCACGTGCGCGATGACTCGCCCGCGTCGCGCGACGATGCGGTGCTCGCGATGCGCGACGCCGTGCGCGCGACCCTCGGCCGCGACGACATCCGCTGACCCACCGCGTTAGGCGGCGCTCGCCCGTCGCTCAGCGCGCCAGCGGCTCGAACTCGAACCCGCGTGGAACGCGGCGGTAGCCCGCCGCAGTGAACGCGCCCGCCCAACGGCTGACCCCCGCGGCCGCACCGTCGATCCGTTCCACCGTGCACCGGCGCCGCGTTAAGCCAAGGGACGACCGCCGGCGGTCCACGTACTCGGCCAGCACGCGCGCCGCGGCCGTCACGTCGTCCTCCTCGGCATCCGGACGCACAACCACGCGCCGGCCCGCCGATTCCGCCGAGAGAATAACCACCCCGCCGCGCACCACGAGCACCGCGCCGCGACCGCGCGGATGCTCCAACGGATTCGTCGCCCGAGACGGGAGCCGCACGTTCAAGATGTTGGCCGGGTCCGACGCAGCAATCGCAACCATCGGCGCTGCCCGCCCCGTTGTTTCCTCGCGAACTCCGCGGAGCAGCTCGACCGCGGCCGGCAACGCGAACTGCGCTCCTGCCATACCCTCGACGAAGTATCCGCGACGCACTTCGCCGCGCTCCTCCAAACGCTTGAGCTCGCGATAGATCGATCGCCACGGGACGGGCGGCCGCTCTCTCCGCCACCAGTCGCTCGTGACCACGCCGTATCGGTCGAGCCAGCGTCGCGCCACTATTTCGGCGTGCTCGTCTTCCGGCGGGCGGTCGGCATCGTCGATCCTGATCAGCGACCAGCGACCTAACCAGCCGCTCCGCGGACCGGGCACATCCGGCCGACGCCACTTGGGCAAGCGATACGCAGACACCCGGCGCTGCACGATTGGCGACCGACCGGTGATCTCGCTCGGCCACCGCGACACTTCCGCCGGCGATTCGCGGTTCGGCAGCGCTCGCATACGAACGATCTCCCGCATCGCCTCGATCGTGTCGTTCGTCGCCGCGCCCGCGGCGACCAGCTCGCGCAACCCGTCGCGAAGCGCAGCCGGTCCCAGGCCGGTCGCGGAAACCAGATCGGCGAAGAACGAGGCGCCGCGTTGGGCGAGCGCGTCGCGCACGCGTTGGGCATCAGCCGAGAGCGCCTGCGACGGCGTCGAAAGCCAGATGACTTCCTCGCCGCGCGGGAAAAAGCGAATGGCCGCCAGGGTTGCAGCGCCGGCGTCGGACCGGTGTGCGCTACCGGCCCATTCGAGCTGGCCCGACGTCGCAAGCTGCGACAGCCACGCGGAGTCGTATCGATCGAGGCGCGAGGGCAGGGTATCGCGTTCCCATCGATCTGCCGGCTGGGGCAATCCCGACAGCTGATGCACGGCGGCCTCGAGGCCCGTCGAGCCCGTTAGGCGGTCGCGAGGATCGACGTGCTGCCACCGTCGCAGAAACGCGCCGAACGTGCCGAGGTCAACGGCCCGGATCTGGCGGCGCAGCTGAGCCAGTGCGCGTCGTCGTGCGCGATCGACGACTCCCGTGGTGCACCATTCGGCATCATGCACCCCACGCCGGAAGCGACCGCGCACGAGCCGTCCCGCGCGTTCCCAATCTGTCAACGCCGCCGCCACCCATTCCTCGGGCCAGCCGTATCGCGTCGTGATGTCCGCAACCGTCACGGGACCGGCGAGCGAGACGAACTTGGCGAGAATCTCTCGACGCGCCGCGCGCGGCTCGAGCGACGGATGCCGAAACGCGCCGGGCACAACGACGTCGGCGGCTGTGTCGGCGAGGAGCGGTCCCGCGCGAAGCCTCGCGAGCGCGTCTTCGCCGAACGCCGCGGCGTATCGCGGGAACGTTTCCACGAGGATGGCGCGCCAGCGAAGCGCCTCATCGCCGGCCGGAAACGGGATCAGGACCACGCGACCGCTCTCGAGGAGCGCTTCGACCGGATCCCGTTGGGCCGTCCACGCGTCGCGCGCCGCGGTGCGGGCGCGCAGCTCGTCGATCGTGAGATCGCCGGCGCGGTCGAGCAGGTATGCGAGCTCGTCGGCCGAGCGTGCCCGGCGCCGTTCGGATGTGCCGCGCCGATCGGCCACCACGTCGTCGAGCGCCCGTCGCGCGTCCTCGTCGGCGTCGGCGCCTAACAGACCATCCGTGAGCACGTCGCCCAACAAGGCCCGGTCCACGGACAGGAGCGCCGCCTGTCGCTCGGCGCGGGGTGAGTCATCGGCGTACAGCCAGTCCATCACGAATCCGAGCTGCAGCCCGGCGGCGAACGGGGAGGGCCCGTCGGTATCGACCAGGCGGACGGTGATGCGGCCGGCGCCGATCGCCTCCAGGACGGTGCGAAGCGACGGCAGATCGAACGCATCGTCGAGCACTTCGCGATACGTCTCGACGAGGAGCGGGAAGGTGGGCATGCCGCGCACGGCGTCGAGCAGATCGAGTGCGCGCATGCGTTGGAGCCAGAGCGGCATGCGGCGGCCCGGCGCGCCGCGCGCCAGCACCAGCGCCCGCGCGGCGTTCATGCGGAATCGCGCGCCGAACAGCGACGTATTGCCGATTTCGTCGACGAGCCGTTGCTCGGCATCGCCCGGGCTCAGGCGGAGCATGGCGGCGAGGTCGAGCGCGGCGCCGGTTTCGGGCACGCGGAGCATGATGCCGTCGTCGCTCGTCTGCACGTGGCACTCGCCGCTGCCTAACGCATCGCGGACGCGTTGGGCGAGCGCCATGCCCCACGGCGCGTTGACGCGGCCGCCGAACACGGAATGGATCACGATGCGGACCGCGCCCATCTCGTCGTGGAATCGCTCCACGACCACGGTGCGCTCGTCGGGGATCGTGCCCGTGGCCGCGCGCTGCTCGGCGACGTAGTCCCGCAGCTCGCGCGTCGATGCCTCGTCGGCGCCTAACCGAGCCGCGAGCGCCGCCGCCGCGGCCTCGTCGTCCGCCGGGAGCGCCGCCAGCTCGCGGCGCAGCGCGCCCACGCGGCGGCCGATGGAGGCGGCGCGCGACGCGTACTCCCCGTGCCAGAACGGCATCCGCGCCGGCGCCCCGGGCGCCGGTGTCACGATCACCCGATCGTGCTCGATTGCCCCGATCCGCCAGGTGGCCGAGCCTAACTGAAAGACGTCGCCCACCCGCGACTCGTGCACGAATTCCTCGTCCAACTCGCCTAACCGCGTCCGGTCCGGCAGCACCGCCGTGTACAGACCGCGGTCGGGAATCGTGCCGCCGGACACCACCGCCACCAGCCGGCTCGATCGCGTCCCGCGGATCTGGTCGGCGACGCGATCCCACACGAGCCGCGGCTGCATGTCGGCCGTCACCTCCGCCGGGTATGCCCCCGACAGCATCGACAGCACGGCGTCGAACGCCGCCCGCCCGAGCTTGTGATACGGGTACGCGCGCCGCACCAGCGCGAACGCATCGCCCGTCGACCAGTCGTCCACCGACGCCATCGCCACCAGAATCTGCGCCAGCACATCGAGCGCATTCTGCGGCACCCGCGTCGGCTCCACGTCGCCCTCACGCATCGCCTCGACGATGGCCGCCATCTCGACCAGATCGTCGCGAAACGTCGGCACGAACACGCCCCGGCTCGACTCGCCTAACGAATGGCCGGCGCGTCCCACCCGCTGCAACCCGGCCGACACCCGCTTGGGACTCTGTAGCTGCAGCACCAGATCCACCGAGCCGATGTCGATGCCCAGCTCCAACGAGCTCGTCGTCACCAGCGCGCGCAGCTCGCCCGCCTTGAGCGACCGCTCCAACCCCAGACGCCGCTCCCGCGACAACGAGCCGTGATACGGACGCGCCAGCTCCTCGCCCGCGAGTGTGTTGATCCGCGCCGCCATCCGCTCCGCCTGCCCGCGGTTGTTGACGAACACCAGCGTCGTCCGCGCCCCGCGAATGCGCGCCACCGCCAGCTCGGCGACCCGCGGCCACACACCGCCCGGCGCCATCGCCCCCTCCGGCGCCGGCGACGCGATCTCGAGCGCCATCCGCTTCACCAACCCGCAATCGATGACCGTCACCGGCCGGAACGCCGGCGCATCGCCCTCGCCGCGCGGGCCGCAGCCGCCGAGATACCGCGCGATTTCGTCTAACGGACGCTGCGTGGCCGACAGACCGATCCGCTGCGGCGGCGACTCGCACAACGCATCGAGACGCTCGAGCGACAACGCCAGATGCGCCCCGCGCTTCGTCCCCGCCACCGCGTGGATCTCGTCGACGATCACCGCGCGCACCATCGCGAACATCCCGCGACCCTTCACCGTCGTCAGCATGATGTGCAGCGATTCGGGCGTCGTGATCAGGATGTGCGGCGCGCGACGCAGCATGCGGGCACGCGCACCGGAGCTCGTGTCGCCCGTCCGCACCGCGACGCGAATCTCGGGGAACGGCTGCCCCGCCTCCTCGAATCGCAGCCGCAGCTCCGTGAGCGGCACCTCGAGGTTGCGATGGATGTCGTTGCTCAGCGCCTTGAGCGGCGAGATGTAGAGGATCTGTACTGCGTTAGGCAGCGGCGCGTCGAGGCCGCGCTCGATGAGGCGGTTGATCTCCCACAGAAACGCCGACAGCGTCTTGCCCGTCCCGGTCGGCGCCAGAATCAGCGTGTGCGCCCCGCTCGCAATCGCCGGCCACCCCAACCGCTGTGGATCGCTCGCCCGTCCGAAGGCGTCGCGAAACCACTCCCGCACGATCCGGTGAAACGGGCGCATGAGCGCAGCATCGCCGCGAGGGGCCATCCCCAAACCTACGCGTCACGATGGAACGCTGGGAGGAACAGCCTTGCCACATCGCGGCAACAGCCCCATGCTCTCGCAATGCGCAACCGTATCGCGGTGGTGACCGGCATCGGCCGCAAAGGACAAACCGGCGAAATCATCGCACGGACCCTCGCCGAAGCCGGCATGCAAATCATCGCCGTCGCACGCCACGCCGACGAAGCCCAGGCGCGCGTCGATGACCTGCGCAGCGCCGGTCACGAGGCACAGCCGTTCGCGTGCGATCTCTCCGATGAAGCACAGGTCGCCACGCTGGCGCGCGATGTCGCGACTGCAGCCGGATCGCCGCGAGTCGATGTCCTCGTCAACATCGCCGGCGGATTCGCCATGAGCGGATCAGTCGCCGAAAGCACGCTCGCGACCTGGAAGAGCCAGGTGTCGATCAACCTCCTCACCGCGTATCTCGCCACTCGAGCATTTCTTCCGCTGCTGCGCGCGGCACGCGGGTCCATCGTCTACTTCGCGTCGGCGGCGGCGCTGCCCGGCGCCGGCGTTGCCAACATGTGGGCCTACGCCGCATCCAAGAGCAGCGTCGTCGCGCTCATGCGCGCTGTCGCCGCCGAAGAGCGTGCGAATGGCGTTCGGGCCAACGCACTCGCGCCGACCGCCATTCGCACAGACGCCAATCTCGAGAGCATGGGCGACAAGACCCGATACGTCGAACGCGAAGACGTAGCCGCCGCCGTTGCCTGGCTCTGTTCGGACGCCTCGCGCGCCGTGAGCGGGCAAGTCATTCGACTCGGATGACAGGCGACTCGTCGGACTCATCTGGCCCGCGATGCCAGCTTACCCGTACCTTAGAGCATGAGCCTCGCGGCGCGACGACGAATCACGACCCGCATCATCGCGCTCGACCGTTCGCTCGAAGCGTTGCCGCTATTCCGACTCAGCGACTCGGCCGACGATACTGCTATAGCCTATGCACCGCCGTCGGGCGGTCGGTGGCGCGTCCTCCCGCGTCCCGGCGACAGACTGCCGGGCACGTTCGATCAGGACGTATACATCGAGCTCTGGCATCGCTATCACGACCTGGGCGCTCCGGCCGATGGAGTCGTGCGCTTCACTCTGCACGCGTTTCTCCGATCGATCGGACGTCGCGTAGATGGTCGCACGTACGAGCAGCTGCGCTCCGCGCTCGCGCGGCTCAATCACACCACGCTCGAGTCACAAGGCGCGTACTACGACGCGACGACGCGGTCGCCGGTCGAAAGCCGCTTCAATGTGCTGAGCGCGGTATTCATCGAGCGCCGACGAGTATTGGACAGGGACCAGTTGACGCTCTTCCCTTCCATCGCTGCGGCAGAGCCCGGCGAAGCCGTGGTCACGTTAGCCGCGAGCCTTCGCGCCAACATTGCTGCGGGACACGTCGTATCGCTCTCGGCGCCGCACTATCAGTCGCTGTCATCGCCTGTTGCTCGCCGCCTGTACCGATTGATGGAGGTGGCGCGTGAGGAGGGCAATTTGACCTGGCGTGTGGGTCTTGCAGAGCTTGCCGAGCGGATTCCGCTCGCCCAACGGTACCCATCGCACCTGCAGCGAGTGCTCCAACCGGCCCACGAGATGCTGTTGGCTGCGGGTCTGGTCCGCGATGTCGCGGTACGCCAGCACCGACGCGAATGGTTTGTCGATTATGTTTTGTCGGCGCGGGCGACCTGATGCACGGCCGTGAAGGACGTCACCACTCGTTTCCATCCTGACTTCCACGGAGAGCAACACATGGCGACCAAGCTGGAGAAAACGCTCAAGCGTGAGATCGAGATCGAGGGACAAGCGTACATGGTCGCGATCTCCCCCGAAGGCGTGAAAATCACCCAGAAGGGCTTTCGCAAAGGACCGGAGCTCACGTGGAAGCAGTTGCTCACCACCGGGAACGAAGCCGGCGGAAACGGAGGGGGAGGGGGAGGGGGAGCGCCGTTCGGCGCGGCATGACCGGTGCGGAACGGAGGGAGGGGCGCGAGGAACACTTCGCGCCCCTGAGTCGTATCCTTTAGAGCAGATGCGTCGGATGTCCGACGTGTCTTTCCCTCCACCGGGATGGTCCAATGACTCGTCGACTCCGGGCGACCGTCGTCGCCGGCGCCCTGCTCCTCCCCGTCGCCATTGGCGGGTTCTCCATTCGGGAGCGCGCGGCGCATGACGGCGCACGCGTGTTCGACCAAGTCATGTCGCTCGTCTCGGATCGATTCGTCGACACGGTCGACGCATCCGCGCTCTACGAGAAAGCAGCACGTGGCTTGGTGACGCAGCTCCACGATCCGTACTCCGAGCTTTTCTCACCCACCGAGCTGAAACGATTCTCGACGCAGTCCACCGGCCGCTACGGCGGCATCGGAATGCAGATCGAGAATCAAGACGGGCAAATCGTCGTCGTTCACGTGTTCTCGCACAGTCCCGCACAGTCAGCCGGTGTTCAGGACGGCGATCACATCATCGGCATTGACACCGCGTCCACGCGCGGATGGTCGTCGCAGCAAGTGTCCGACGTGTTGATCGGCACCGTGGGCACGCAAGTCAAAGTGCGCTTCTCGCGGCCCGGCGTGAGCGAGCCAATCGACTACACGTTCACGCGCGCCGAGATTCACGTCCCCGCTGTGCCTTACGCGCTGATGCTCGACGACAAGATCGCGTACATCCCGCTGCAGACGTTCAACGAAGACGCGGCCGACGAGCTCCAGAGCGCGGTCAATAATCTCGTCAAGCAAGGCGCGAAGTCGATTGTGCTCGACCTCCGCAACAACCCGGGCGGCATCCTCGATCAGGGTTTGCAGGTCGCGGATCTCTTCCTCAAGAGCGGACAACAGATCGCAAGCGTTCGCATGCGCCAGGGTCCGCCGCAGGTCTACACCGCGCACGACGACGAGCACATTCAAAACGTACCCCTCGTAGTCATGGTAGACGGTTACTCTGCGTCGGCTGCTGAGATTGTGACCGGAGCGCTCCAGGACCATGACCGCGCGCTGGTGGTCGGCACGACGTCATTCGGCAAAGGGCTTGTCCAGACTGTCTTCCCGATCGACGGCGGCTGGGCGCTCAAGCTCACCACCGGCAAGTGGTATACGCCGAGCGGCCGCTCGATCCAGAAGAACCGGAAGCCCGCAAACCCGGATGATCTCCAAGCAAACGCGAGCGAGGCTCCGCCAGACTCGCTCGAGAAGGAGTCGGTGAAGCAGAATCGCCCCGCATACCGCAGCGACGCAGGTCGCATTGTGTACGGCGGCGGCGGCATCACACCGGACGTCATCGTGGCGGACGACACGATCACGACGCCTGAGCAGACGTTCTTCAAGGCGATCGCGCCCAAGTATCCGGCGGTGCGCGGCGTGTTGTACAGCTATGCGCTGCAGCTCAAAGGACAGGTTTCGCCGAAGTTCACGGTGAAGCCCGAATGGCGTGATGAGTTCTATCGCCGGCTTCAGGCGGCCAAGATCACGGTCGATCGCGCGCAATACGATTCTGCCGCACCGTTGATCAATCGGTGGATCGGCAATCAGGTCGCCGAACTCGCGTTTGGCGATTCGACCGAGTTCCGCCGCGAGATTCCGGACGACAAGCAGTTGCAGCGCGCGATGGAGCTCCTGCGCAAGGGCAGCACGCAGAAGGACCTGTTCTCTCTGGCCCAGGGAGCGAGCCCGCCAGTAAAGCAGTAAGTTGGGGGCATGAGAGCCCCGTACAGCATCGCCGCGGCCACGCTCGTGGCCGCGGTTGCATGTGGGCACCCCGCGCCCAACGCCAACGTGGCGCCGTCAGCGCCGGTCGCGAACGAGCTGCGATTGACGGACATCCGCCAGCTCACGCATGGCGGCGCGAACGCAGAAGCGTATTTCAGCCATGACGGAAAGCAGCTGATCTTCCAGTCCACACGCGACGGGCGGAGCTGCGACCAGCAGTACATCATGAACGTCGACGGCTCCGACGTGCACCGCGTGTCGAATGGCACCGGCAAAACGACGTGCGGGTATTTCTTCGCCTACGACAAGCGCATTTTCTTCGCGTCGACGCACGCGGCCGACACCGCCTGCCCGCCCAAGCCGGATCCGTCCAAAGGCTACGTGTGGGGCCTCGATCCGTTCGACATCTACACCGCCAACGCCGACGGCTCCAATCTCCAGCGCCTAACGAACTACGGCGTCTACACCGCCGAAGGCACGTTGTCGCCCGACGGCCGGACCATCGTGTTCACGTCGCTCAAGGATGGCGACCTGGATCTCTATGCGATGGACGTCGACGGCACGCACGTGCGGCGTCTCACCGACACGCCGGGCTATGACGGCGGCGCGTTCTTCTCGCCCGACGGAACGAAAATCGTCTATCGCGCCAACCACCCGACCGATTCGACCGAGCTGGCCGAGTATCGGGCGCTGCTCGCCCAACGCATCGTCAGACCGAACAAGATGGAGCTCTGGGTGATGAACGCCGATGGCTCAGATCAGCATCAAATCACCCACTTGGGCGGCGCCAACTTCGCGCCATATTTCACACCCGACGGGCGGCGGATCATCTTCTCGTCCAACTACAAGAATCCGCACAGCGGCAATTTCGACTTGTATCTCGTCAACATCGACGGGTCGGGGCTGGAGCAAATCACCACCGATCCGGGTTTTGATGGTTTCCCGCAGTTCAGCCCGGATGGACGCTTTCTGGTGTGGGCGTCGAGCCGCAACGCGCCGGACCCGCACGAAACGAACATCTTCATCGCACGCTGGGCCGACGCGAACGCCGCCCGCTGAGCATTCTCGCTCGCCATTTCTCGACCGGAGTCTTCGATGACTGCCATCGTGATCGCCCTTATCGTCGTGATCGCGCTCTACGGCGCCACTCGCATCTTCCGCGTGGTGGGGCAGGCGGAGGTGATGGTGATCGAGCGGTTAGGCCGCTTCAATCGCATCGCGCGCTCCGGCCTCAACATCCTGCTGCCGTTCGTCGAGCGCCCGCGCGCGATCGACGTGCGCTACGCCATGAGCGACCCGAGCGGCGCCAAGCGACTCATTTCGGGATCCACCACCCGCATCGATCTGCGCGAGCAAGTGCTCAATTTCCCGAGCCAACCGGTGATCACGAAGGACAACGTGACCATCGACATCGATGCCGTCCTGTACTACCGGATCGCCGATCCGCAGAAAGCCACGTACGCGGTCCAGAATCTGCCGTTTGCGCTCGAGACGCTGACGCGGACGACGCTGCGCAACATCGTCGGTGAGATGGAGCTCGACAGCACCCTCGCCAGCCGCGACCAGATCAACAAGCGCATGCGCGAGATCATCGAGGAAGCATCGATCGGCTGGGGCGTCGACGTCACGCGCGTCGAGCTCCAGGCCATCGAGCCGCCGCGCGATATTCAGCAGTCCATGGAGCTGCAGATGCGCGCCGAGCGCGAGCGGCGCGCGGCAGTCACTAACGCTGAAGCATCGAAGCGCGCCGCGATCCTCGAAGCCGAAGGCGTGCAACAGTCGCAGGTGAGCCGCGCCCAAGGCGAAATGGAAGCAGCAGTACTCCGCGCGAAAGGTCAGGCGCAAGCACGGCTAGCCATGGCCGACGCGGAAGCGCAGGCCATCCAGCGCATCAGCGCGGCGATGCCCGCCGCGGACGTCGCGCTTTACCTGCTCGGGCTCAAGTATCTCGATGCGCTGCCCGCCCTCACGCAAGGCAAAGGGTCGACCATCTTCTTGCCCGCCGAAGCCGCGGGCGTCATGGGCGCGTTGGGCGGACTGCGGGAGCTCATGGCGCGCACCGGTGTCGGCGAACGCGGATCGTCGGCGCCCGACTCGACACCGGCCGCGCCTACGCCGTCGCGCCCGGCAATCGCGCCGACCGTCGCTCCTCCGCAATCGCCGCCGCCACCCAAGGAGTAGCGCTTGGCAAAAATCTCACGCGATCGCGCCGAGCGAATCGCCAGAGCGCACGCCTGTGAGAATTGCGGCGAGTACAGCTACAAGAAGCTCACGGTCAAACCGGCCCCTGCCGCCATGCGCGACGAGCTCGGCGAAGCCTGGCACGCGGTGAAAATCTGCGGCGTCTGCGGTATGCAGCAAGAGCTCGGCATTGATGATGAGGGCGAGATCGTCTACGTGAGCTGAGAGATCGAGCGGCGTGGTACCGGTTCAGTTTGGAGCGCCGTTCCCTCATGGCTTGCATCTACGTTCATGAAGACGCGGACACGCAGGACACAACGGACAAAGCACTGACAAAAATCACCGGTTGGTGTTGCTCGTGTCGTGTCCGTCGTGTCCTGCTTTGTCCGCGTCTTCATGAGCGTAGTACTCTGCCCCTCCGGCCTGCAACGAGTCTCATCGCGGTACCGGACCAAATTGTAGCTCTACTAGCGGCCTGTAACCGGCTAATTTGTCGAGAGCCGGATATGTTTACATGGTCGAGAGTCGGCGCGTCGGAACTTCTCGGCTTCGACACGGTAGGAATCGATAGGCTGCGCGCATTGGCGATTCCCAATGGCGTGCGCCCAGGTTGCCCCTCCTGCAGTCCGGTGGCGCGACAACGTTCTCGCGCCGAAGAGCGTTTCTACTAAGTGAGACGAGGAGGTGAACGGGTTGCCCCGCAACCCGTGCTCGATCGGCGTCCGCCTTGGCCGACGGACACCGCTGTGTGTCACTCTGGAGGACTCAATGCGCAAGCCACGACCGGCCACGTACAACCCCGCCCAGGCTCTTCAGCTCATCTCGCACGATCGAAACGGAATGCCGCTCAGTTGCCCCTCTTGCTCTGGGGACATCGTGCGTGACCCGGATTCCACTCCTCCTCCGCCGCGCTCCCACGTGACGCTGCGATGTGCCAACTGCGGTCGAATCGCGCGATACATCGCCGGCGCCGCCTAAGCTCGCTCGCACGATTCGTTCGGCACTATTCGCTGCGTCGCTACCGTCGGGGACGCAGAGACTTCTCGACCTATCTCGCGCTGCATCGCCGTCACGAGTGGCCCGATTCATGAAGTATTGGGCCCTAGCCGCCGTGGCATCCGAAAAACCGGATGTTTAAATTGCGGCTCGTCCTACGATCACGTTGGGCAGGCGCTTGGAATCATTCGCTGATTCCAGTCTCTCGAGCGGGATCTCGCATCACAGTTTCACCCCTTGAGGGGGAGAGGTAAGGTACCATGTCTCGCATTACGGGCACCGTGAAGTGGTTCAACGACGCAAAAGGGTACGGCTTCATCTCACGTGAAGGCGGCCCCGATGTGTTCGTCCATTTCAGCGCGATCCAGGGCAACGGCTTCAAGTCGCTGGCTGAAGGCGACCAGGTCGAGTTCGAAATCGTGCAAGGCCAGAAGGGCCCCCAGGCAGCTGAGGTGCAGAAGCTCTGATCCCGCTCTCACGCACCCCATTCGAAAAAGCTCCGGCTGCGCTGCCGGAGCTTTTTTGTGTGCAGCGTTAGCACATCTTGTGCATTGCAACGCGTGATGCTACGCATGGCCGTGCACACCGCTTCACTGCCGGAGTCCGCATGCCTGCTCGCCGTTCCCGCACGGTTCGAACGCGCGTCCCGACGCGTCGACTGCCTCGACGATCGGCGCCCAACGCGGACATCATCTCCGCGCTCGAGCGCATAGAAAAATCCGGCGGCGCCGCGGCGGTGGAAGCAGCCGCACACAAGTCCATCGAGGTTTCGCACCTCGACAAAGTGTTCTTCCCGGATGCGGGGGTGACCAAGGGCGACGTGATGCGGTACTACGTTCGCGTCGCCAAGTACATCCTGCCCGCGATTGCCGACCGTCCACTCGTCCTCAAACGAACACCCGATGGCATGAACGGCGAATTGTTCTTCCAGCAGAACGCGCCGGACGATGCGCCGGAGGCCGTTCGGGTCGACAACGTCGCGGCTCAAGGCGAACCGCAATGCCGCTTTGTCGGCGGCGATCTCCCGACGCTCCTGCACCTCGTGCAGCTCGGCTGCATCTCGCTCGACCCCTGGATGTCGCGCATTGGCAGCCTGGATCACCCCGACTACGCGATCATCGATCTCGACCCGGGACCGGGTGCTTCGTTCAAGGTGGTCGTACGCGTCGCGCTGTGGGTTCGCGAGGTCCTCGATGAGCTTGGTCTCCGCGCCGTCCCGAAGACCTCGGGATCGCGCGGCATCCATATCGCGATCCCGCTGCCGCGTTCGACGTCGTACCAGGATTCGATCGCGATCGCGAAAGCAGCAGCTGCGCGCGTCGTGGATCTGCACCCGCGCCAGGCAACCGTGGAGCGGGCTCTCGAGAACCGGCCGCACGGTACGGTGTATGTGGACTGTTTACAGAACTCACGCGGGAAGAGCGTGGCGGCGGCGTACTCGGTGCGCGCGAAACCGGATGCCACGGTGTCGGCGCCGCTTACATGGGACGAAGTCGTGGAATCGCTCGACCCGCACGAGTTCACCGTGCGCACGATGCCGGCGCGTGTCGAGCAGCACGGCGATCTCTGGCGCGAGGGACTCAAGCATGGGAACTCTGCGAGCGTCGTTCGCGCTATTGCGACACCGGGCGGCAAGCCGCGCGCCCCGGCCGGGAAAAAGTAAAGCGTTAGGCAGTCGCGCTGCCGGCGCAGAACGAGCCCTTCGATGATCGAATGCCGTGTTTCTCTATTTGCGTGAGCTGCCGGGCGGCGGCGTGGTGACGATCGAGGCCACGAGCGGCGATGGGTCGTCCGTCTCGTGCCGCCTCGCCGTGGAACGGCGCAGCGACTCGCGCCGCCGCGAGGGACATGCGCCCCCCGTCATCGCGGAAATCAGCGCCCCGACCCAGTCGGCGGCGTTTCGAACCTTGTACGAAATCGCGGCAGACAACGTCGCCGTCGCGCGCGGACTCCTCGTGTGGCAGGCGCGGCGAGCCAAACGCGGCGCCGCACCGGACACGGCCCATTGATGCGACGCGTGGCGGCCCCGAGCCCGGGACCGCCACTCTCCGGCTGGACGGGCAGAAGTGCTACGCTCATGAAGACGCGGACAAAGCAGGACACAACAGACAAAGCACCGACAAAAAAATCAAAGCCCTGGTTTTGCTCGTGTCGTGTCCGCTGTGTCCGTGCTGTGTCCGCGTCTTCATAAACGTAGATACAAGACGTGAGCGACCGGATTCCCAGCCACTCGGCGGGCGGCAACCACGCGCCCGTCGCTTGTCACGTCATCGTTCGGTCACGAGCACTTCAACCGCCGAGTGACCCGCTCACACCTTCGAACCGCACCCCGCGCCGGCTCCCGCGCCGCCTGCGAGGCGCATATCGGAAAAGTTGCGCCGGACGCCCGCGGCCCTCGCTGCGCCACTCGTCGGTTGGCTCGACCAACCACGACGCGTGGAGCGCTCGCCGGAAGCTCGCCTTGTGCAACCGGCGGCCCAACAGCAGCTCGTAAATCTCCTGGAGTTGGCTCAACGTGAACGTCGACGGAAGCAGTCGGAAGGCGATCGGAGACTGATCGAGACGCGCGCGAATCGCCTGCATTGCGGCTTCCACAATCGAACGCTGCCTCGGCGCGATCGCCGGCATCTCATCCACCGGGTACCACGCCGCCTGGTCTCCAGCCGGCCCGCCGCTCCCGCTCGCGACCAGCGCGACATACCCGATCGAGACAAGCGCGTTCGACGGATGCCGCCGCCGATCCCCGAACGCAGCGATCTGCTCGAGCAGTCCGGGCTGCGCGCCGAGCGCCGCGCGCTCGATCCGCACCGCAGCCTCGTCGATGGTCTCGTCGCGCCGTGGCGCATCGTGCGGCAGCGACCACCGTTCCTTCTCCCGCGGATCGTCGGCGCGCACGAGCAGCGCGGTCAGGCGCCGCCCATGCGGCGTCAACGACACGATGTCTACGGACAGAGCCGGCCGGCGCGTCGAGGCCCGGCCAGACGAAGCGGCACGTTCAGGCATGACGCAACGAATTAGTCACAAACTGCGACTAATGTCAAGCCCGTTATTTTTCGCTAGAAAGAACTAATTCGCGAGTACGCGAGACGAACCGCTTGTCGTACTTACGGCGCAGTCGCCGATGTCGTTGCAGTAACGATCCCTCGCGCCAAACCGGCGCCGACGGATGCGAGTGGCGGAATGCTGATCGGAAGTCGACCGCTGATCGGCGCCGCTCCTATCAATGCCCGCGCGGCAGCCCGCTGCGACACTGGCGCGCCACTCCACGCGATGAGATACGCCGGTACCTCGCTCACTTGCTGCAACAAATACGGGTTGCCAAGCGCTACCACTACAGGATGCGCACCGCGCTGCACCAGCTCGTTCACGAACTGCACGAATCCCTGCGGCGCCGAGAGGTCCGACACCGTGGACCCCGCCGCCAGATACGAGCTCACGACCACCACATCCGCCGAATCCGCCACCGACAGCAGATGCCAGTAATCCGGGGACGCCTCGTCCGCATTCACGTACTCGGTCCGCAGCGACGGAAATGTCCTCCGCAGCTCCGCGTCGAACGTGACGCCGGCGCCCAGATCGCTGCGATGCGCGTACGTGATCGACAACACGCGGGCGCCGCGAGAGAGCCTGCCTAACGGCACCTGGCCAAGGGAATCCTTCACCAGCGTGATCGACCGCTCGGCGATCTGCGCCGCCAGCGCCTGGTGGGCCGAGTCGCCGACGACCGCGCGGGCGCTGTCCAGATTCACCAGTCGAGCGCGCTCGAGCCCGAGGCGCCACTTGAGCGCCAGAATCCGCCGTGCCGATTCCGCAATCCGCGCCGCCGTGTATCGGCCGCTCTCCACGCCCTGCACGACCGCATCGATCGCATGCGGCACGTCAGCCGGCATGAGCAGCACGTCGGCGCCCGCCGCCACCGCACGCTGCATCGCCTCCGGCGCTCCGAACAAGTCCAGCACACCGCGCATGTCCATCGCGTCGGTCACGATCAGTCCCTTGAAGTGGAGCTGGTCGCGAAGCAACCCAGTGAGCACGAGCGGCGACAGCGTCCCAGGTACGCCGCTGGAGTCGAGCGACGGCATCGCGCCGTGGAACGTCATGATCGCGCCCACACCGGCGTCGATCGCCGCGCGAAACGGCACCAGCTCGACAGTGTCGAGCCGCGCGCGCGATGCGTTCACGACCGGCAGCGCAAGATGTGAGTTGACCCCGGTGTCGCCGTGTCCGGGAAAGTGCTTGCCGGTCGGAATCATCCCGCCGGCCTCGATGCCGTGCATGTACGCGACGCCCATCGCCGCCACGGATTCCGGCACTTCGCCGAACGAGCGTGTGTTGATGACCGGGTTCGCCGGATTGTTGTTCACGTCGAGCACCGGCGAGAAATCGATGGTGATGCCGATCGCGCGCCCTTCCGTGGCGGTCGCGCGGCCTTGCTCGCGCGCCAGCGTCGTGTCGCCGGTCGCGCCCAACGCCATCTCCGGAGGAAACCAGACCGCGCCGCCCAGATCGATTGCGTTAGGCAGGAAATAGCCGCCCCGCGCCCGGAAGCCGGCGCCAGCCTCGAGGTCCGCGCTCACCAGCAGCGGCAGATCGCTCATCGATTGCAGGGCATTGAGCTTGGCGGCAATCTCGAGCGGCGAGCCGATCGACATGATCAGGCCGCCCACGTGCTGCTCGCGCACCAAGCTGCTCAGCCGTCGCCAGGCAGGCGCGTCGCCCGCCACGTAGTCGCCATACAACTGCGGCCACACCATCTGCGCGACCTGGTCGCGCAGCGTCATGTGCGCGAGCGCGCAGGTCACCCACGCGTCTGATGTGTGTTGGGAGCTGCACGCCTGGGCGACCGATTGGCGCGGCGCGAGCGTGCCCGGCGCGGGCTTGGCCGTAGCGCAAGCGGCGCACGCGAAAGCGATCACCGCCCACGCCGCCCGCCCGCGCCGCGCGATCACCAAGCGATCGTTCCTTGCTTGCTCGTGTCCACGGACTGCTGCGCACTGCTTTTGAACAGAAAACCTTCCATGTTGCGCGTCAGGAAGGTGCGAGCCTGCGGATCCATGAGATTCAATCCGTAGTGGTTGATCAGCATGGTCTGCTGCTTCAGCCATTGCGCCCAACATTCGGTGCAGATCTCAGCCTGTATGCGCGTGCCGATGGCGCCCGGGAACGGCGGACGCTCTAAACCGCCCCCCGCGCGCGTGCTGCCACAGCGGGTGCACGTGATGTCCATTGATCAGTGCCTCGAGAGAGTCTTGGGAAAGATAGCCGATTCTTGTCGGCGACGTGCCCTCTCGAGGAACGCTCGCTCCAGCGACGTGCCGTCCGGGACCGCTAGGTGCGCGCGTACGTGACTTTCGCCAGCCGCAGCGCCTGGAGCACGCGAATATATGCCCAGCCCACGTCGAACTCGTACCACCGCGCCTTGAACTTCGCCGAATGCGGATCCGCGTGGTGGTTGTTGTGCAGCTCTTCGCCGCCCAACCAGATGGCGATCGGCGAGATGTTTCGGCTCTCGTCCTTCACGTTGAAGTTGCGATAGCCCAACGCGTGACCGACGCCATTGATGATGCCTGCCGCCCAGAACGGAATCCACAGCATCTGGACGCCCCACACCAACGGTCCAATGAAGAATCCGAACAGATAGATATCGATGCCGAGCATCAACACGATGCCCAACCACGGGAGCCGCGCGAGCACGTGCCGCTCGAGCCAGTCGTTGGTCGTGCCCTTGCCGTACTTCTCGAGCATCCCGGGCTGTTTGACGGCCGTCCGATAGTAAAAGGCGCCCTTGATGATGATATTGCGCAGTCCTTCGAGCAGCGGACTGTGGGGATCGCCTTCGCGATCGGCGAATGCGTGGTGCTTGCGATGGCAAGCGACCCACTCCTTCGTCACGATCGACGTCGAAAGCCACAGCCAGATTCGCATGGGCACTTCAGCGACCTTGCTGAACGTCACCCCGCGATGCGTCTGCGAACGGTGCAGAAAGAGAGTCACACACACGTTCGTGATGTGACCCGCGAGGATGATAAAGAGAACGGGCTTCCACCAATGGGAAGCCAAAGCCGCGAACCCTGGCATGCTTCTCGGCACTCCGGCTGAGGAGTTGTGACGATGTCGCTTCGTGCGACAGACGGGACGGCGTCGATCCGGCCCGCGTGGAAACCGGCGGAGGCCGGAACTCCTTGGGGAATGTAAGCGCTGCGGCGCTGACTGCCAATATTCGAACCAGCTGACTCCGGCCGCCATCACTCGACTCGTGAGCGCACCTCCCGTAACGCCTCCGGCCTTCTTGCCGCCATGCCCGACACAGCGTAGCGTCGAACTGTGACCAAAAGCCCGCGCCGACCGGCGCCTTCGCGCCCGCCGGGCGCTGCCATCGCGGGGCGCGCGACCGCAGCCGGCACGTCGCGATTCGCCGAACGTCACGCAGCGCGGTTCGCGGCCGACTACTTCCGCCCGTTCACCGCCTCCCAACTCCGCGTCTCCTCCATCGGGCTCGGCACCTACCTCGGCGACTGCACCGCAGACGACGATCGCGACTACGCCGAATCGGCGCACGTCGCCATCGCGTCCGGCGTGTCGCTCATCGACACGGCCATCAACTACCGCTGCCAGCGATCCGAGCGCGCCGTGAGTCGCGCGCTTTCGCGTGCTGTTCGGGAAGACACTACTGCGCGCGACGAAATCGTCGTGTGCACCAAGGGCGGCTACATTCCGCTGGACGACGTGCCCCCGCCCAGCCGCGAGGAATATCAGGCGTACGTCGAGCGCGAGTACTTCGCCACCGGCCTGGCGCGCCCCGAAGATGTCGTCGGCGGCGCCCACTGCATCGCGCCGACGTTTCTCGCCGCACAGATCGAGCGCAGCCGCACGAACCTCGGCGTCGACACGATCGATCTGTACTACGTGCACAATCCGGAACAGCAGCTCGACGCAATCACCGCCGCCGAACTGGCGACGCGTCTTCGTGCGGCGTTCGAGATGCTCGAACAGCAGTGCGACGCGGGCGCGATCGGCGCCTATGGCTGCGCCACCTGGAACGGCCTGCGTGCGGCGCCCGGTTCGCGCGGACACCTCAATCTCGCCGACCTCGTGTCCATCGCCCGCGACATCTGCGGCGACCGCCACCACTTCGCCGCCGTCCAGCTTCCGCTCAACCTCGCGCTCACCGAAGCGGTGCGGCTGCCGACGCAACAGTTAGGCGCGCATACCGTGCCGGTATTGGAGGCGGCGGCGGAGTTGGGCGTGGCCGTCATCGCCAGCGCGTCGCTCCTGCAGGGCAAGCTCGCGCACCATTTGCCGGCTACGGTGCACGAGGCGCTGCCCGGATTTTCGACCGACGCCCAGCGAGCCATCGGGTTCGTGCGCTCGCTGCCCATGGTCACGGCAGCGCTCGTCGGGACGAAGTCGGTTCGTCACCTGCACGAGAATCTCGCTGCCGCACGACGTGGCTGACGCGTCGCCCGGACGCGTGCCGTCGGACCCATCGCCGCACGTTGCGCCCGACGGCCGCTTCAGAAATCCGTGGCCTAACGCAGAGCCGCCCACCTTCCGCGACGTGCTGCGGTGGCGGCGCACGCGCGGCACGGGATCGCGGCTGGCGCCGGTGCTGCCGAGCCGGGTGCCGCCGGCCATCGACGCGCCGCGCGGCGCGCCGGACACGCTCGCCGCGACCTGGATCGGCCATTCCACCGTACTGCTCCAGGTCGGGACCCTCAACGTGCTCACCGACCCGATGTGGAGCCGGCGCGCGTCGCCGGTGCGCTGGGCCGGCCCGGCGCGCCTAACAGAACCGGGACTGCCGCTCGACGCGCTGCCGCCGATCGACATCGTCCTCGTCTCGCACAACCACTACGACCACCTCGACGCCGCCTCGGTGCGCGCCCTCGCGCGCCGCCACCCCGCCGCCCGCTGGTTCGTGCCCCTCGGCGTCGCGCGATACGTTAGGCGCTGGGGGGCGCGCGCGGTCGCCGAGCTGGACTGGTGGCACGCCGTCGATGACGCCGGCGTGCGCATCGCGTGCGTGCCCGCGCAGCACGGCAGCGGACGGACGCCGTTCAATCGCATGCAATCGCTGTGGTGTGGCTTCACGCTCCGGGCCGGCGCGCATTCGATCTACTTTGCCGGCGACACCGCGTACCATCCGGAGTTCGGCGAGATCGCGCGGCGCGAAGGGCCCTTCGACCTGTGCGTCCTGCCGATCGGGGCGTACGAGCCTCGCTGGTTCATGCGGCCCGTGCACGTGAACCCGGAAGAAGCCGTTCGCGCGCACGCCGACATTGCAGCGGTGCATCCGGACCGCCCGCCGCCCGTCGCGCTCGCCGTGCACTGGGGCGCCTTCACGCTCGCCGATGAACCAGTCGACGAACCGCCCCGGCGCGCGCAAGCGGCCTGGGGCGGTTCGGGATTCGATGCTGCACGCCTCTGGATCCTGTCGTTAGGCGAGACCAGGCGCGTCCCGGCTCGCGGCGCGTGAGCGGCCCCGCCGCCCACGCACCCCTCGCCGCCTACCGTTCGATCGTCACCGGCGACACCAGCACGTGCAAGTTGTGGTTGATCCGCAAGCCTGCGATGCCCTCGGTGGGCAGTTTGCTGCGTGGGATCGCATCCACCAGCTTGTCGTTCACCAAGAAGTGTGCGGTGTCTTTCGCGAAGTGCACCTTGAGGGTGTAAGTCGCCTTCCCTGACGCATCTTCCTTGGGGACGTTCGGATTGGAGGTCCAGTCCACTACCGACGTCGTCTTCGCACCATCTCGGCGCTTGATCAGGAACTGACCCGTCCCGCGCACCAGGAAATACCCGTACGTCTGTTGGGCGCGGTCATCCAGATGCTGGCCGCCGAAGAAAATGCCGTAGGCCTCCGGGTGCTTGGGCTTCTCGAGCTGCTGAATCGTCCCGGTCACCGCGTAGATGCCCGAGCCGGTGTCCTTGGCAGCGTAGAGGATGTGCGCGGGTCCGGTCTGCACTTCCCACTTGTCCCCGTTCGCCGTGTACTTCGCGTTGGACATGCTGGCATCCGCATGATCCGTCATCGCCTGGAATCCAGCCGGAACACCGGAGCCCGGCGCCGCCTTGTCCGAATCCGCCATACCGGACATGCCCGCCTTTGAGGTATCGGCCGCAGCGCTTGCCGCGGGCGTGCTCGTGGAATCGCCGGCCTTGCTGGCATCGCTCGACTTCGCGCACGCCGTCGCCAGAAACGCGAGCGCGATCAGTGACCAAGTCATGGTGCGCACATCTCCTCGCTTGCTGAAGTGAACGGTCGAGCGGCTAATATATCGGACGCACCGGTCGCGGTCACGGCGTTGATATGGCCGCGCCGGAGCCGCATCCTCCGCACATGGCCGACGTATCACAGCCCGCTCGACACGTGCGCATGCCCGACGGCGCGCTCTGGACGGTCGAGTTTCAACACGAGCGCGCCCAACTGATGCGGCGCGGAAGCGAGCGCGAGCGCAGGCTCTTCGCGTTTTTTCGCGACGACCGCGGGCACCTCCGCCGCGCCGTCGTCGCCGAAGATCTGAAATCGGCGGCAACCGATGCGGACCTTCGCCTGGCCTGGGAGAGCGCCGAACGACTCGACGCCGGCCGGTGATTTTGCGTTAGGACCGCAGCTCCGCGCTGGACCCTGCGCGCAGATACCCGGCCATCCACGACGTCACCAGCTCGCCGACGCGCCCGCGGGCGTAATCGACGGTGATCACGTGGCCGCTGCCGGTCACCCACTCCAGGCGCTTTACCGGAGCGCCGATCGCGGCGAAGGTGGCCTCGGCCGCGGCCTGCGTTAGGCGATTGTCCTCGCGCGATTGGACGTAGAGCGTCGGCGCCCGCAGCCGGCCCAGCGCGCCGCGCGCTTCCGTCGCCAGCGCCTCGAGCTCGGCCAGCAGCCGGGGCGTGGACGCGCCGTAGCCTAACGAATGCGCGCGCTCGTCCGGATCGCGAATCGACCGCGGGTTGCTCACGCCGCGGCCCACGTAGGGCATCACCACACCGGCCGCCGCCGCCCCGCGCGCGAACCATCGGAGGCTGCGCGGCGGGATGATGTACGGCGCGAGCAGCGCCACGGCCCCCACCTGCGGCTGGTCCGCCGCGACGAGCACCGCGAGCGCGCCGCCCATGGAGAGCCCCACGACGCCGATCCGCTCGTACCGCGACGCGACGTTCGCATACGCGTCGCGTGCCGCGTTCAGCCAGGATCCACCCGCCGAGGTTCTGAACGCTTCCAGTGTACGGCCGTGTCCCGGGAGGAGCGGCGCATACACCGGGAACCCGCGGGCGTGGAGATCGGCGGCGAGAAAGCGCAGCGTGTCCGGCGAATCGCCGAAGCCGTGAATGAGGAGCACCGCGTCGCGCGCACCGGGCACCGGCAGGTCGATCGGGCCCGCGCCGGGAATGATTCCGTCAGCGCCTAACGGAAGCCGCGCGGCCACCGCGCGCTCGACACGCCGCCGCGACGCAGTGCGCGCAAGGGCGGCCAGGACCACGATCGCGAGCAGGACGTACGGGATCACTCCCTGATGTCCGCCCCGCTGGCTGCGCGTTCATCGTAGAGCGCGATCGTCGAACGGACAGCGCCCTGCCGCGACATCCGGCCCACGAGCCCGTCCAGATCGGCGATCACCAGACCGTTCCCCGCCCGCTGGATGAGCCCTTCAGACGACAGCCTGCCTAACACCAGCGAGATCGATTCGCGCGTCGCGCCGACCAGCTCGCCCAACAGACGCCGCGACACGACGATGCTCTCCTGCGCGATCGCGTCCGCCGGCGTGTCGCGGCTCTGTGCCATGCGCACCAGCGCGGCGACCAGACGCTGCTCCACCGTCAGCGTCGCATACTGGCCGAATTTGTCGAGGATCTCGGTGCGCTCGGCCATCAGCTGTCTCACCAGAGCTAACGCATGCACGGGCTGCTCGCGCATGAGCGCGCTGAACCGGGCTGTGCTCAGGTGCAACGTCTCCGTCTCGTCTTCCGCACGCGCTTGACTCGCGTAGTGCGCGTCCGACTCCAACCCTTCGCCACCGAACGTCTCGCCCGGTGTCGCCACCCACGGCACGAAGCTCCGACCAGACGCCACCGGATTTCTGAGCGCAACCTGGCCGCGCACGACGATGAATACGCCGTCCGCCAACGCCCCCTGCTCGTAAATCGCGAACCCAGCGGGCCAAAACGTGCGAGCGCCATACTTGGCGATCGCTTCCCGTTGCTCACGCGACAAACGTGTGATTTCTTTCATGTGTACAGCCGCCACGTCGCTCACAGCTCTGATCTGGTAGTCACGCTCCGCCCACGCCAATGCTACTGCAGCATCGGCGCAACGCGCCGTGACGTCCCGAGTCCGCAATGAACGGGCCGTGGCTTGGCGCAGCGAACTGAACGAGCGAATATTAGACACACCTAATTTCTCGCAGACCATTCAACCAATGTCGCGCCGCCAAGCCTCCGAAGCCAGCCCCGCATCGGTTGTGATCCTCGGCGCCGACGCCGTGCTCGCGGCGCTGCCGGCGACATCGGTCCAGTTAGCACACGCCTGCCGCGCGTTAGGCTACGACATGGCCTTTCCGGCCACCTGGGGCGACGAGCTGGTGGCCGAGGGCTGCCTCAGGTTCCTCGAAGCGCACGAGCTCGATGCCGCCATCCTGTCGTCGTGCCCGCACGTGGTCGATCGCCTAACGCGCGCCGGATCGGAGCTCCTCCCGCACATGATCGCGCTGGCCGCGCCGCCGGTCGCCGCGGCACGATATCTCCGCGCGGCGTTCGCCCATCGCGACCTCCGCATCACGTACGTCGGCGCGTGTCCCGCCGCCGATGATCCGAGCATCGACGCGCGCCTCGAGCCATCCGAGTTCCTCGACGCGTTAGGCGAGCGCGGCATCGTGCTCGCCGACTTGCCGGAGTTCTTCGACGCCGTCCTTCCGCCCGATCGACGGCGCTACTGGTCGCTGCCCGGCGGCGCGCCGTCGGCCGACCGCCTCGCCGCGCAGGACCCGCGCCGCGCGCTCGTCGAGCTCGATGGCGAGGAGTTTCTCGTCGATCTCGCGCAGCGTCTCCTGACGCGCCAGCACGCACTCATCGACGTGTCGCTCGCGGCCGGCTGTGCCTGCGCGGGTTCGGTGCGCGGCGCGCGCGCCACGCTCATCGCGCTCGAGCCGCCGCGCGCTGCCGGGCCGGTGCTCGACCCGGGCATCACAGTCGATCTCCGGCCTCCGGACACCACCCCGCAGGTGATCGAAGCCGGGCGTGCGGAGGTCGAGCCGCCGGAACACTCCGCGATGCCTAACGCAGCACGCGCCGCCACCGTCGCGGCACCGCCCGCGATTCGTGACGCCGGCGCCCGCGCGATTCCGCGGGCTTTCGCCGCGCACCGCGCGCTCGCCAAACGCCGCGAGCGAGCGCCGCTCGTCTATCCGCCGACTACCTACTCCACGCGGCCGCGGCCCAGGACGCCGACCGGGCCCGTCATCCCGCTCTCGACCGACCGGCCTGGGTTTGCGCCCCCGCCGCTCGTGCCCGCGCCGCCGCCACTTCCCGGCAAGATGCGGACGGCGCCGCCGGATCACTCACCCGCGTCACCCACCGTCTGCTGAAGCGCCGCCCGCCCGCCAGCGCGCCAGTTGCCTAACGCTTGGCGCGGCCGCTGACCGCGGCGGCCGCATCGTCGATCGCATGCGTCGCGGCATCGAACCGCGTCACCAGATCCGCGAGCTCCCGCGCCGCGAGGTCATGATCCCCGGCGCGAATCGCTTCGTTCACCGATGGGAACACCATGTTGGCGTAGCCGTTGTCCTCGTCCGCCGCGTAGATCAGGTTGCGGAACCACGGACGCGTGCGCAAACCCGATGGACGCGTGAACGCACGCTCGACGCGCATCAACGCCGCGTTCGTGCGCACATCCACGTCGCGCGACGGCGCGCCGTGCGCGAGCACCGAATCGCGCGCACCATTGAACGCGGTCGCCGCCTGCTCCATTCGGCTGATCGCCGCCGAGAGCGCGCTCGTGTCCAGCGTCCAACCGCTCGCCTTCGCCGCTGAGTCGACGCGCGGAACATAGGCACGCATCGTTCGCGCATACTCGACGTAGTCGTACGGCAGGATGTCCGCGTCCGCGAAGCGCTCCACCATTGCCGCGCCTACCCGCGCCGCCGCGGCGTGGTAGCCGAACGTCGGATCACCAAATTTCGACATCCAGTGGTACGAGTCGTAGAGCGAGTGATAGACGCCGCCCGCACCGCCGAATCCCCATTCGGCAATCGGGATTCCAAAGTGATTGTAGAATCCGGCGAAATCGCTGCCGCCGCCAGGATCGCTCATGCGCGGTTGGGCCGTGTCCGGCGTGTTCGTGCGCTTCCGCCACACGTCGTAGATCGAGCCGGCGCCGCTCGGATCGGGGATGTGACTCACCACATCGCGCAGCGTCGAACGAATCGACGGAGAGCCGCCGCCGCCGAATGCAGATCCCTGTGCCGCAACGTCCTGATTGAAGTACGCGACCCCGCCGTGCAACAGTCGCAGCGAGTCGTCCTCGACGTATTCCGTCGAGCCTAACAGACCCCATTCTTCCGCATCCCACGTCGCGAACACGATCGTGCGCTTCGGCTTGTAGCCTGCACGCACTGCCTCGGCCACCGCGCGCGCCGCCTCCATCACACTCACGGTTCCGCTGACGTTGTCCGCGGCGCCCGGCCCCCACGCGTCGCGGTGGCCGCCGATCATCACGATTTCATCGGGAAACTCGCTGCCGCGCACGATGCCGAACGTGTCCCAAATCGTTTTGATCGCCGCCGTCGCCGTGTCGCTGCGCACGATGAGACGCGCGGCCACCGGCCCCGGTCCAGCGTGATAGCGGAACGGCAACCCTCCTTGCCAGCCCTGCGGGATCTCGTGGCCGCGCAGTCCCTCGAGCAGCTGGGCCGCGTTGCCGTACGACATCGGAATGACCGGAATGTGCGAGATCTCGATCGAGTCGAGGGGGACACGGTGCACGCCCGGTTTGCTCGCGTATCCCGGCGTGGTCGGATCACCATCTGGATTCAGAATGCTCCCCCGCTGCACCCCGTTGGGATTCCGCATCGGGCCCAGCGGATAGACGTCCCCGCGCGTGTAGCCGTCGTCCGCAGGATCGCTGTAGATGATCAGTCCGATCGCGCCATGCTTCTCCGCCTCGCGCGCCTTGATGCCGCGGTACGAGCGGCCGTAGCGCGCGATGGCGATCTTGCCCTTCACCGACACGCCTAACGAATCGAGCTGCGCGTAGTCCTCGATCAACCCGTAGTTCACGTACACCACCTGGGCCGAGACGTCGCCGGTCCCGCTGTAGCCGTTGGCGATCACCGGCTCCTTCACCGTCCACGACGTGGTGTCCTCAGGCACCGGCCCTTCCGCCAACCTCAGCGGCAGCGTATCCGGCGCGATGCGCCACGCTTCCATGAGCGTGGTGTGCGGCATCCAGACGTCGTAGGCGCGCACGTTGGTCTCGAGTCCCCAGCGCTTCATCGCGTCGATCACGAAATCGCGTGTCCGCGCCTGCGCCGGCGTGCCGGCCACGTGCACATCGCTCGACAGTGTGCGCGAATCGGCGCGCGCCTGCGCGCTGTCCGGACGCGGCGTGGTACTCGCTTCCAGCGCTCGCTCCCGCTGCGCCTCCGCCGGCGTGTAGCCCGGCAGCGATGTCTGTTGTCCGTAGACGCCGCCGACACGGACAACGACAGCGAACGCCGCCAATGCGACCCTTAGATGAACACGCATGATGTTGGAGTGCAGAGAGGATGCCGCCGAATGCCTTCGATCGCCTACGCATGTTGCGCGCGGAACGTTGCCCATGGGCGCGGGCGTTGGCAAGTGTCCTGCGCCCGCCCCCGCCCGCCAGCCGCGAGCAGCGATGACTAACCGTGGCTCAGAAATGCGTCGCGCGCACCCGTCACCACGAACTGCACCGCGACCGCGGCCAGCAACAGGCCCATGATGCGCGTCATGACGCGGATGCCCGTCTGTCCGAGCCCGACCACCAGGCGCTCGCCTAACCGAAGCGCGGCCCAGGAAAGCGCCGCGGTCAGCACGACGGACCCGTACACCACCACCGCTTCCGCAACCGTCCGCGCTTGGCTCGAGAGAACCATCACCGTCGAGATCGCGCCCGGTCCCGCCAGCATCGGCATCGCCAGCGGCGTCAGCGCGACGTCTTCCTTCTCGGCCCCCTCCTCGATTTCGGCGCGGCTCTCCTGCGTGCTGCGTTGTCCGCGCAGCATGTCCATCGCCACGTACCACAGAATGAGTCCGCCCGCGATGCGAAACGCCGGAAGCGTGATGCCGAACAGCCGAAAAATGAGACGGCCCGCAATGCCGAACACGATCATGAGCAGGGCCGCCGCGATCGTCGCGCGCCTTGCCGTCGTGCGGCGCTGCGCCGGCGTCTCATTCCGCGTGATCACCAAATACGTCGGGATCACCGCGATCGGATCGACGATGAACAGCACCGACGTAAACGTGATCAGCGCGAATTGCAGGAAACCGGTCACGAACGCTCGCGCAGGGCAGGGATCATCGCAGTGCCGCGTGGACGGCGGAACTTAACCACCACCACGCGCCAGCCATAGTCGGGCTAACGATGTTCCATTTCGTCGAGCAGCACTTCCAGCGCGTTTCTCAGTCGCTCTTCTCGCATCGGCCCCGCGCGCACCGTCGCGCCGAGATGCGAGAGCTGCGCCACCATCTCCCGCTCGACAAACACGTCCGGATCTCGCACGCCGAGCGCTTCCAGCGAGCGCAGCGCCACCGAGCGAAGGAGCTTTCGCGTCTCGCGCGTGAGGCCCGACAGCACTCGGGGATCTGTCGCGAGCTCCGGTGCGGGATCCTTTCGCCGAGCCGGCGCCGATCGCAGCGATGAGAGCGGCGCCAACGCGACCACGAACGAACCGGGCGTGTGCTCGCGCACCGCGTCCACCACGCCGCGCCGACGCAGGGTGCGCAACAGCGAGAGAATTGCCTGTCGCACCACCGACACCCCGGCGACGCTCCGGTTCCCGCGCCCCGTGATCACCAACACTTCCCCGGCGCGCTCCACCTGCTTCTGCCTGAGCCACGACTCCGCGCGCGCTGTCGCCTGGCTCGGCGTCGGCAGCACCGCCCGCAGGTTCAAGGTCCGGCCGGGCCCGAACCGCGCCTCGTCCAGCGCCGCCAGTGCGCTGCGCGGGCGCGGTCCGTCCCGGCCCATGCGAACTTCCGTTAGAACGTGACGCCGACGCTGACGGGCAGCATCTGCACGCTGCTCCCGGTCGTGAAGATGTCGTGCCAGCGAATCTCGGCGAACGTCGAGAATCCCGTGAGCTGCACGCGCAAGCCGGCGCCAAGGTTGATGCCGAAGCGCGTCTCGGAAAACGAGTCGGCGCCGGCTGGCTCGAACTTCACGTTGTATCCACCCACACCGCCGATGACGTATGGTTTGATCACCGGCTGCGGCCCGAAGGCATACGTCGCATTCAGCGTCACGGCGACCACACGCGCCTTCTCCGACGACGTCCCCAGGCCATCAGGGGTGGCGATGGTAGTCGTCTTCGTGCCTAACTGATGCCACACGCCTTCCACCCGGAACCCGAGCGGCACCAACGGAAGTCCGAGATCCACGAACGCACCCGCATGCCAACCGCTCGCGGACGCATTGGACAGAGTGCCGAGCGGAAAGGTGCCACCGCCCACGATCCCGAATCGAGCAGGACTCGACGCCAACTGCGCCGATGCCGGCACGGCGAACGCGAGTGACGTAACGGCCGCGATCACACTCCACACCATGCGTCTCATGCAACGCCCCCTTGAAAATGCTTGTGCATCGCGACGGTTTGTCGTCGCCCCGGTCGCACCGCTGCGTCTCCAACCCTCACCAGCGAAGCCGCGCCGCGCAAGTCGCGCGCCCCGCTAGAAGCGAAGGCCGACGCTAATGGGTACCATCTGCGCGTGCTTTCCGCTGGTGTACGCGTCGTGCCACCTCGCCTCGACGAACGCCGCGAAACCGGCCAGCTCCACGCGAACGCCCGCGCCGGCGTTCACGCCGAACGCACTCCGGGTCACCTCGCAGGGCTCAGCAGCGCAGTCGATCGGGACCGGATCCCGAAACGATCGCACGTTGTATTGCCCGACCCCGGCGATCAGATACGGTTTGATGATCGGCAGCGGAAGCAGCGTGTATGTCGCATCCACGGTGCCGGCAAGCACTCGTGGACTGTCATCCGTGCCGAGGATGTGCTTGCTGCCCAACTGATGATACGTGCCCTCCAGGCGAAAGCCGATCGGTATCACGGGCAGCTTGAGCTCGAGAAACGCGCCGGCATGCCAACCGGAGGTCGCGACATCTCTGAGCGGTCCTGACGGAGATGTGGTGCCACCCACCACTCCGAATCCAAGCGGACTCGAGATCTGTCCATGCGACACGGGCGCGATCATGATGAGGGCGACGATCACAGCGAGCGCTGGCGACGATGTGTTCACGTGGACGCTCCGGTTGAGTCGAGCTCGATGTCTGATACACGAGCGGCGGCGCTCAGGTCACAAGCCGCCTGCCCTCGGCGGCAAGTTGCGCGCCTCCGCTGCATCGGCGGCTCGACCTTGTCCGTTAGACACGCGAGGGGGCGCACGCGTCACCGGCGAGCCGGAGCGGCGCGCCGGGAAGGCGCCCTCGATCTGGACCCTGGCTGCACCGCCGGCGAGCTGAAGCGTACCGGCGTCTCACGCCGCTGCGTCGATGACCTCAGCCGCCAGCGTCCGCGAGACGCAGATTTCTTTGCACCCGGCACGACGCGCACACGCCGCGCAGTCGCGCTGCAGCTTCTCCGGGTACCGGGCGCGATCATCCACGCCGTACCCTACCGCCTCGAAGAAGGTGGGCGTGAGCGTGAGCGCGAAGACCTCCTCGACGCCCCGAATCCGCGCCAGCCGCTCCACCGCCGCGACGATCGCGCGGCCGACACCGCGCCCGTGCGCCTCCGGCGAGACAGCCACCGAAGCGACCTCGCCTAACGAAGGCGAGTACTGCTTGAGCGCGCCGCAGGCCACGACGCGACCGCGGCTATCGGCGGCGACGACGAAATCATCCAGCGCCAGCGCGATCGACTCCGCGGTCCTCGGCAGCATCACCGCCTGTGCCGCGTACCCGTTGACCAACGCCGCAATCCCCGACACATCGGCCACGCCTGCGGCCCGCACGTGATACATGTCGCTCATTGCAACGCCGACTCGAGGATCGACAAGCCCTCCTCGAGCTCCGCCCGCGTCGCGACGAGCGGCGGGAGCAGCCGCACGGTGAACTCGCCGGCGGAACACACGAGCAATCCCGCCTCGAGCGCGGCATGCACCGTCTCCGCCGCCGGCCGCATCACGTCCAGGCCCCACATGAACCCGATGCCGCGCACCGCGCGCACACGACCGCACCGCGCGGCCAGCGCCGCCAGCTCCCCGCCTAACCAGGTGCCGGTCTCCGTCACGTGCGACAGCAGGTCGGGATCGGCCAACCGCTCCAGCACGTGCAGCGCCACCGACGCGACGAACGGGCCGCCGCCGAACGTCGTCCCGTGATCGCCTGGCCGGATCGCCCCCGCGACCTCCGATGTCATCAGCACCGCGCCCATCGGCAGCCCGCCGCCCAGCGGTTTGGCCAGCGTCACGAGATCCGGCACGATGCCGGCGCGCTGATATGCGAACATCCATCCCGTCCGGCCCAACCCGCATTGAATCTCGTCGCACACGAGCGCCACGCGACGCGCGCGCGTCAACGCGCGTACCTCGCGCAGATAGCCGGCGTCGAGCACCCGGACACCGCCTTCGCCCTGCACGACCTCGAGCACCAGCGCCGCCACACGCTCGCCATCCAACACCGTCTCGAGCGTCTTGAGATCGCGCTCCACCACCGACACACCGCCGGCTAACGGACGGAACGGCGCGCGATACTTCGGCCGGTCGGTGGCCGCGAGCGTCGCGAAGAGCCGGCCGTGAAACGCCCCCCGCAGCGCCAGAATTTCGTGCTTCGCCGCACCGCCAACCTCGCGCGCCCAACGACGCGCAAACTTGAAGGCGCCCTCGTTCGCCTCCGCTCCCGAATTGCAGAAGAACGCGCGATCCAGCGACGACAACCGCACCAGCTCCGCCGCCAGACGCGCCGCCGGCCGCGTGTGAAAGAGATTCGACGCGTGCAGCAGCCCGGTGCCCGCCGCCTCGACCATCGTCTGCGCGATGCCGTCGTCGCCATAGCCTAACGCGTTGACGCCGATGCCGCTCGTGAAGTCGAGGTACGAGCGATCATCCGCGTCGAAGACGCGTACGCCCGAACCGCGCACGAGCTCCATGGGCGGACGCTTGTACAGCCCGAGCAACGCCTCGGGCACGACCGCCGGAACTGCCTCCGGCGTCAAGCTCTGAGCAGAGAGGGGAAGTGCGGTCACACCAGGCTCCGTGTTGGCGCGAGCACCGTCCCTCGCGCCGGATCGAGAAGCGCATCGAGATCGCCGATGCGAACGCGCGACACACCGCGTTCGACCGCCGCGAGCCCGGCGCTGAGTTTCGCGACCATACCGCCGGTCGCGGTCCCATCGGAAATCGCCGCCGCCGCCTCATCGGCATCGAGCTGCGGCACTACCATGCCGTTCGCCCGCACACCGGGCACATCCGACACGAACAGCAACTCGTCGGCTTCGAGCGCCACGGCGATTGCCGCCGCCGCATCATCGCCGTTCACGTTGAGCGCGCCGGCTGCGCCCGGGCGCGCGTCGAGATCGCGCGCCAACGGCGACACGACGGGCAGATACGCCCCCGCGAGCAGATGGCGCAGCACCGCGGCGTCCACCCATGCCGGCTCGCCCACGTGCCCGAGCTCCGCGCCGGCAATGCGCCGCGCGCCTAACAACCCCGCATCCTCGCCCGACACGCCGATCGCCGGCACCGCCGCCGCCGTTAGGCGGGCGACGAGATCCTTGTTCACCCCGCCCGACAGCGCCATCCGAATGATCTGGATGTCCGCATCGCGCGTCACCCGGCGGCCGCGCACGAACGCCGCCGGCGCGCCGAGCGCGCGCTGCAGCGCCGAGACCTGATCGCCGCCGCCGTGCACGATGCACATCGCACCGGGACCCGCGAACCACGCCGCATGCACCGCCGCCGGCAGCCGCGCATCGTCCTGTGCACGTCCGCCGAACTTGATCACGCGCATCACGCCGGCAACCCCATCGCTTCGTCGAGCCCCGCCAGCAGATTCCCGTTCTGCAGCGCCTGCCCGGCCGCACCCTTCACCAGATTGTCGATGGCCGCCACGACGATCAGCGTGGGACGACGCACATCCGCCGCCGGATGCACCGTGATGCTGGCGACGTTTCGATGCACCACGTCGCGCAGCGCCGGCACCGCATCCGTGATGTCCACGAACGGCTCGCCGGCGAATTGCGCCCGCCACAGGTCGAGCGGATTCGACAGCGACTCGGCTAACGGCACGGTGATGGTCGCCAGAATCCCGCGCGACACCGGCAAGAGGTGCGGTGTGAACACCAGGTCGGCGTCGCAGCCCAGCGCCCGCATCACGGCGCGCATCTCGGCCAGATGCCGGTGCGTGTTGCCTAACGCATAGGGGCGGTAGTCGCCGTTCACTTCGGCGAACATCAGGTCCTGGCGCGGCGTGATGCCCGCGCCCGTCACGCCGCTCGCCGCCGCCACGCTCACGCAGCCGCCCGGCGCGATGAGCCCCCGCACCAGCAGCGGCAACACGCCGAGCAGCACGGCGGTGGCATAGCAGCCCGGGTTGGCGACCACCTGCGCCGCCCGCACCTGATCGCGCGCCAGCTCCGTTAGGCCGTACGGCACCGTCATCGCGCCGCCCGCGCTGCCCGGGCGCAGATCCGCCGACAGATCCACCACCTTCGCCCCGGCCGCTTGCGCCGCTTCCACCCAGCGCCGAGATGCGCCGTGCGGCAGCGCGCTGAAGATCAGCTGCGCCCGGTCCAACGGCGCGTCGTCGTGCGCCAGAAAGGTCACCAGCTGCGTTCCACACCGCGCCGTCGACCCGCGCTGCTCGTTCGCGCTCGCGAACACCAACTCGGCGCACGGATGCCGCCCGAGAAGCGCACACAACTCGCGCCCCGCGTACCCGCTCGCGCCCAGGACACCCACAGAGACTTTATGCACAAGCTATGCATAAACAAGCATCCGCGTGCTGTCAATGCCGCCGCGCGCCTGGAGAAGATCGCCCGAGGCCTGGCCGCCACGGCCCGGTCGGCTGTATCCTCCGGCATGGCCAACAAGCGCGACCGACAAGCCACGATCCGCGAGCTCATCGACGGACGCCCGGTGGAGAGCCAGGAAGAGCTGCGAAAGCTCCTCCTGCATCGCGGCTGGGACGTCACCCAGTCCACGCTCTCGCGCGATCTCCGCGAGCTCCGCATCGCGCGAGTCCCCTTACCCGATGGCGGTGCGCGCTACGCAGTCGCCACCGCCGCCGAAGACGACTCCCCGCGCCTCGATGCGCTCCTCCCACATTTCTTCACCCACATCGACGGCGTCGGCGAGCTCATTGTGCTCCACACGCTGAGAAGCGGCGCCCAACCGATCAGCGAAGCCCTCGACGCCGAAGAATGGCCCGAGATCATCGGCACCATCGGCGGCGAGGACACCGTCCTCATCATCTGCCGCTCCGCAACCGCCCGCGAAAAAGTCATCCGCCGGCTCAAGAGCCTCGCCGAAGCCTGATCCGCATCCGCCGGATGTATCGCGCCAATCAAATGCCTTGACGCCCCCGGGTCGTGAGAGTAAATATGCATAGCCACAGCATATTTATCCTGACCGCCGGAGCCGTCATGATTCGCACGATCGCCCTCGCTTACTCGGGTGGACTCGACACCTCGATCATTGTCCCCTGGCTGCGCGAGCACTACGGCGCACGCGTCGTCTGCGTCGCCGCCGACATCGGACAGGGCCAGGAGCTCTCCGGCGTCCGCGAGAAAGCCATCGCCTCCGGGGCCGCCGAGTGCTACGTCGAAGACCTGCGACACGAATTCGTCACCGAATACGTGTGGCCGACACTCCGCGCCGGCGCCGTCTATGGACGCAAATACCTCCTCGGCACGTCCATGGCGCGCCCGCTCATCGCCAAGCGCCAAGTGGAAGTCGCGCGAGCTGTGAACGCCGACGCCCTCGCCCACGGATGCACCGGCAAGGGCAACGACCAGGTCCGCTTCGAGCTCACCTATGCGGCCTTCGCGCCCGACCTGCCCGTCATCGCGCCGTGGCGCGAATGGAATATCCGCAGCCGCGAGGACGCCATCGCCTACGCCGCAGCCCACCACGTGCCGGTCACCGCAACACGCGACAAGATCTACTCGCGCGACCGCAACCTCTGGCACTTGTCCCACGAAGGCGGCGTGCTCGAAAACCCGGCGTCCGTTCCGCCCGACGACTTGTTCCTGCTCACCGCCAATCCGGCATCCGCGCCTAACGTACCCGAAGACGTCGTCATCGGCTTCGTGGCCGGCACGCCCGTGTCGGTCAACGGCCAGTCCCTGTCGCCGGTGGCCATTGTCGAGACGCTCAACACCATTGGCGGACGCCACGGCGTCGGCCGCATCGACCTGGTCGAGGATCGTCTCGTGGGCATGAAGTCACGCGGCGTCTATGAGACTCCGGGCGGCACCCTGCTCCACACCGCGCACTCCGAGCTCGAGCAGCTCGTGCTCGATCGCCGCACACTCGCCGCGAAAGACGTCATCGCGCCCCGCTATGCCGATCTCGTATACGAGGGCCGGTGGTGGACCACCGAGCGCGAAGCATACGATGCATTCGTGAACACCACGCAGCAGCGCATCACCGGCAGCATCACGCTGCGTCTGTTCAAGGGCACCGTCACCGTTGCCGGTCGCGCGAGCGAGCACGCGCTCTACGACGAACGCTTCGTGACCTTCGGCGAAGACGACGTCTACCAGCAGAGCGATGCCGCCGGCTTCATCCGACTCTACGGACTCTCCCAGCGCGTGCGAGCGCTCAAGGACCGCGAGCTGGACGACGCCGCCATCGACAACGCACCCGCCGCCGAGGGAGCGCCCGAAGCGCTCGCCATCGCGTGACGTCGCTCAAGCTCGTCGGCGCCGACGCCACCGCGCACAAACTCTGGGGCGGACGCTTCGGCGGCGACACCGCACCGGCGCTCGACGCGCTCAACCGCTCCATCGGCGTCGACTTCCGCCTGTGGCCCTTCGATGTGCGTCTGTCCAAGGCCTGGGCGGTCGCCCTGTGGAGCGCCGGCGTCCTAACGGTGCAGGAAAGCCAGCGCCTCGAGCGCGGCCTTGACGCGGTCGCGGCCCGCTTGCGCGCCGGCGCGACGCCGGTCGCATCCGATGAAGACGTGCATACAATGATCGACCGGCTGTTGCACGAGGAAGTGGGCGAGCTCGCCTCGAAGCTCCACACCGGTCGCAGCCGCAACGACCAGGTCGCGACCGCCACGCGCCTCTGGACGATGGACGCATGCGCGGAGCTCGATGCCCACATCCGCGAGCTCCAGCGCGTGATACTCGGCCACGCCGAATCGCTGGAGCGCGACGGCACGCTCATGCCCGCGTACACGCACATGCAGCGCGCCCAACCGATTGCGGCCGCACACTGGATGCTGGCGCACTTCTGGCCGCTCGACCGCGATCGCACCCGCCTGGCGCAGACCGCCCGCGCCACCGCGAGTCTTCCGTTAGGCGCAGGCGCCGTCGCCGGATGCGCCTATCCGATTTCGCGCGTCCTGTTGCAGGGCAGCCTCGGCTTCGACCGCTTGAGCCGGAACAGCGTCGACGCCGTGAGCGATCGCGATTTCGTCGCCGAGCTGATGTTCACGATCGCGCTGCTCGGCACACATCTCTCGCGGCTCGCCGAAGACCTCGTACTCTACGGCAGCTCCGAATTCTCGTTCGTTCAATTCGGCGACGCGTTCACCACCGGCTCGAGCATGATGCCGCAGAAGCGCAACCCGGATGCGCTCGAGCTCGCACGCGGCTCGAGCGCCCGCGTCCTCGGCGATCTCACAGCCTTGCTCGCCACGCTGAAAGGACTGCCGAGCGGATACAACAAAGATCTGCAGGACGACAAACGCGCACTCTTCGATGCGGTCGACACCATGCGTCTCGTACTGCCGGCCGTTGCCGGCGCACTGACCGAGATCACGTTCCGGGCCGATCGCATGCATGCCGCACTGTCGAGCGCCATGATGGCCACCGACCTCGCCGACTATCTCGTGCGCAAGGGCGCGACCTTCCGTGAGGCGCACGCGAGCGTCGGCCGACTCGTGCGCGAGAGCGAGGAGCGCGGCGTCGAGCTCCACAGCCTGCCGCTCAAATCGTTTCTCGCCGCGCACGCGCTGTTCGCCGGCGATGTGTTCGATGCGCTCTCCCCGGCGGCGTCGGTGGAACGACGCGACGTCGAAGGCGGCACCGGGCCTAACGCAGTACGCGAGCAGATCGTGGGCGCACGGCTGGCGCTCGCATAGCCGCTGCCCCACGCCAGGAGCATGAAAAACGGGGGACACCGTTCGGCGCCCCCCGTTTCGCGTGGCCGTCAGTCATTGGCCAACGCTGGCCGACGTCACGTAGAACTCGGTGTCGCCGAAACACGATGTCGGCACACCGCGGTGCTCCTCGAACGTGAGCGCGACACGCTTCCCCATGTTCTGCTCGATCTGCTTCGCCACGGCTGCGTCGCGCACCGTAAAATGGAAAATCTGCGGCATGGTCCCAGGCAGGTTCGCCATGGCCAACTCTCCCTCCCACGTCTTACACACCCATCCCTCTTTCGCAAACTTCTGCACGTAACCCGATCGCTCGCCGTGTCCGTACGAAAACGTCAACGTCGACCATCCGTACAGCACGAACAACAAAATCGGAATCAGAAATACCATGGCGACGTATCGTTTCCACTTGAGCCGGCGACGCTTCTTCGGTGCCGGGTCCTGTGCCGCCATGTCTTCCGTGTTGTACGCCCTCGGCGGCTGTTCCATGTCGTCAACCATGTGGCAGCTCCAGTAGAGTAGAGTTCCAGCGTCGGAGCCGGGGCAGCGTCGCCCGCGGCGGCCGCATCCTTTCGCACATCGGTCCCGTTAGGTTTCGCGCATGACCTTCGCGACTCGCCGGCACACCGTCACCACGGTAGTGGGCGGCATCCCGGTTGGAAGCTCCCATCCGGTGGTGGTGCAGTCCATGACCAACACCGACACCGCGGACGCCGAAAGTACCGCGGCACAGGTCATCGCGCTTGCGCGCGCCGGCTCCGAGCTCGTGCGCATCACGGTCAACACACCGGAAGCAGCCGCCGCGGTCGAGGAGATCGTTCACCGGGTAGCAGACGCCGGCGTCCAGGCTCCGATCATTGGCGACTTTCACTACAACGGACATCTGCTCCTCGATCGCTATCCGGCCTGCGCCCGTTCGCTCGCCAAATATCGGATCAACCCCGGAAATGTGGGCGGCAAACGACGCGACGAGAATTTCCGTACGATAGTGCAGATCGCCGTCGCGAACGACAAGCCCGTCCGCATCGGCGTCAACTGGGGATCGCTCGACCAGGACCTCCTGACAGCGCTCATGGATGAGAACGCGCGGAGCGCCGTGCCGCGCGATGCCCGCGATGTGTACATCGACGCGATGCTCGAGAGCGCGCTGCGCTCTGCTCAGCTCGCCGAGGAGACGGGGCTCGGCCACGACCGGATCATTCTCTCCGCGAAAGTGTCCGGCGTGCGCGATCTCGTCGATGTCTATCGACTGCTGGCCCGGCGCTGCGACTATCCGCTGCACCTTGGCCTTACGGAAGCGGGCCTCGGCATGAAAGGCACGGTCGTGAGCACGGCCGCGCTTTCGATCCTGTTGGGCGAAGGTATCGGCGACACGATCCGTGTGTCGCTCACGCCGCGTCCCGGCGGCGATCGCACCGAAGAGGTGCTCATCGCCCAACAAATCCTTCAGTCCCTCGGCTTGCGCACGTTCACGCCGCAGGTTTCGGCGTGCCCGGGGTGCGGACGCACGACGTCCACATTCTTTCAGCACATGGCCGAGGACATTCAGACGTATTTGCGCGAGCAGATGCCGGTGTGGCGCACGCGGCATCCCGGCGTCGAAGAAATGCGCGTCGCCGTCATGGGATGCGTCGTCAACGGACCGGGCGAGTCGAAGCACGCGAACATCGGCATCTCGCTGCCCGGCACGTTCGAAGAGCCGAAGGCGCCGGTGTACGTGGACGGAAAGCTCGCCGTCACGCTCAAGGGCGATCGCATCGTTGCGGAATTCCTGTCCATTCTCGAGGACTACGTGGCGCGCACGTATCCGGCGCCGAAGGACGCTGCGTTACAGCCACCGTCGGTCGCGGCGTCTACCTGAGCGGCGGCGCGCCCCTGGGCAGACGCGGACTCCGCTTGCCTAACGTCGCGATCATCGCGCCGAGCTCGGCCATGATCGGCGCCTCGAATCCGGTCTGGACGAGACGAATGTAGACGTTGTGGAACCACGGAAGGGCGCCGTCTCCCCCGGCCAGCGCGTTCGCCTGCGACACGACGTCGTCGGGAAAACTCGTCCGACTCAGATCGGCCAGGAGCGTGCCCGCGGCGTGCAGCATCACCGCCGCGATCACCCACTTCCCGCGCTCGTCCGCTCCGCCGATCCGGTCGAGGAGATCGGCCCGCCGTTCATCCGACGACAGTTCCACGTATTCATCGTCGTTTCGCCGTTCGACGACATTCGACAGCGCGGCGAGCACGGCCGCCCCGAACTTCTCGCCGACGCGCGCGTTCAGCACGTCCTCGGCCGCCCCGTCGCGCACGTAGTCCTGCACGACGTCGCGGAGCACGCCGGCCACGACGGTGTCGTCATCGCGGCCATAGCGCGACAGGATCACAGCTACGTTAGGCGCGGCCGTGACGTACGGCAGACGCGTCCCGCGCCGCACCTGTTGATCGTGGTGCTTGGCAGCGAACGCGAGCGCGTGGTTGATGCGATCCGAGTAGCCCGTCTTCAGTCTGGCGAATCGCCGCACCAGCATCTCGAGTCCCGCCGCGTCCTCGTCGCCGAAGGTGTCTTTCGTCTCCGAATCGATGTCGAGCACGGCGATCAATTCGATACCGGGACCGAATACCGGCACCACGATTTCGGACTGCGCGCGCGCATCGCACACGATGTGGTCGGGGAATTCCTGCACGTCGGGCACGACGATCGTGCGGCCCGTCTCGGCCGCGCGCCCGCACACGCCGCGTCCGAACTCTATCGTTAGGCAGCCGAGCGTTCCCTGGTACGGACCGACGACGAGCTGGCGTCCCGGCACGGCGACCTGATAGAATCCGGTCCACAAGAAGCCGAACGCGTGATGCAGCACGGCCGACATCGTCGACATGATGGCCACGCGATCCGCAATGCCCTCGAGCACCGCATCGAGATGCGCATCGACTTGGGCGTACGCCGCCGCGCGCGGCGCACCGCGCAGGTCGAGAATCGCTTCAGCCATCGAAAGCCATCCTGCCGGTTTGCGTTAGGCGCCAGTCGCGAGGCGAGCCAGGAAGAGACGGTCGAGCACGAACAGCACGCCCCCGTGAGCAACGAGCGCCATGCCGATACCGGTGAGATCCAGCCGCTTCACCAGCGCGACCCCCACCCAGATCACCACGGCCGCCACAGCCACGAGCCATGCGTCGCCGATCGTCGCCAGCCGGACCTGCGCCGTGAGGCGTAGCGCGCTCGCGAAGTCGCGCTCCGTAAGGCCGCGCAGCCGCACCAACGCAAACCCACACTCCGCCACTCCCCACACCGCCATCGTGCCGGCGAACCAGACCGCAAGCGGGGCGCGCGCCCGTTGCACGCGCAGCGCCACGATCACTCCCGCACCGAGCAGGAAACTCGATGCGCCCCAGATGAGGAGCTGCAACACGTGCAGCCGTTCCACGACCAACAGATCCGGCGACCACACGTCAGGTGCGTCGTTCGAAAAGTCGTCGTGCGCGGCTCACCCGTGCAATGTATGCCCCGCGCGCGTCACGGAGCAACGAGAAGCGCGGGCTGTCGCTCGTTGGCGGTACGGCTGAGCACCACCGTCGTTTTCGTGGACGACATCGTGAAGGAGACGATCGCGCCCGACGTATCGGATGGGTTGGTGACGCCAAGGCACAAGTTCGCATTGCACGTCGGCTCGCCGATGCCGAGCGAATCGCTCGCCAGCTGCGTCGTCGCACCGGAACTGATGTCGACGCGCTGAATCGTGGGCACGCCGCTTCCAGACTGGTAGATGATCGACTTGCCATCCGCTGACCAGACGGGAGAAAACGCGCCGCCCGCCTCGTGGCTCACTTGCGCTGCAGCACCACCCGCCGCGGGAACCACGAATACCTGCGGTGTACCGGTTCGGGTCGACGTGAACGCCAACTGAGATCCGTCGGGACTCCAGGCCGGAGATTGCTCGGGCACACTTGCGTCAGTGCCGGTGGCGAGCGCACTCGCTGTCGAGAATCCGGTGTCCGACAACGTTGGCGCCGGTACGATCCAGATACGTGGCAGCCCGCTGCGATCGCTCGTGAACGCAATGAGATCGCCCGAAGGCCTCAGCGCCGGCTCGAAATCGCTTGCCGCGCTGTTCGTCACCCGATGCTGCGTTGTGCCGAGGGTATCCGAGATGTACACCTCTCGATTCCCGTCGCGATCGGAAG